>OOKD01000044.1_pt1 | contig 111195 bp, 109 predicted proteins | sample 1691731 | NCBI WGS metagenome assembly OOKD01 (sample SAMN05831947, study PRJEB22555) | human gut metagenome | isolation source: Skin biopsy | host: Homo sapiens
TTATTTTTTGACACTATAGCGCGATTGACCTCACCGGCGGCAACCCCAATAATGGCCGTCTTGACTCGGGGTGCCTCTAGGGGCTGAGATTTTACCCGTATTACCTGATCTGGATTATGCCAGCGTAGGGGCCGAAATTCGGCCTACTTGTCATTAGATTGACTCTCTTTTTGTTAGTGCGCAATGCACTTGAGGTACAAAAAGGGTGTATTTATGGGGTACAGAAATCTTCCATACACGTTCCAGAGAAATGGTAACTACTACCTGCAAATCCGGCTTTCCAATGGCAGGATATATAAGAAATCCCTCCTCACTGACAGCTATCGTGAAGCATCTGCTTTGATGATTGGCGTTACTCCGCATATTCCTTTTGTTAAATCATTAGCTACGCCGATTCTCGTGTTCGAATCATTTTTGTTTAATCTGATTGCGTCAGAACGTAAGGCTGCGAGAAATCCACTTTTGCCCCACCAGCAGATAGCTCCTCCTGTTGAAATCGTGGAATCTCAACCGCCAGTCGAACCGGAAAAAGTACTAACCCTTTCGGATGCGTGGAAGATGTACAAAGACGAAAAGGGACGCAACTGGACGAAATCGATTTCAATGGCGAATGATCGTTACATGGAAGTATTGCTTACGGTCTTGGGAGTGGGAACTGATGTAACGGTGATCACCAAGCAGGACATCAAGCAGGTGATGGAAGTTATTGAAAACCTTCCTAAGCGTGTTGTTCAGCCTTACCGCTCAAAGTCGATTCAGCAACTGATTGAGTGCGATGATGTTCCACCGGATGAACTGGTAGGCGTTGAGGCCATCCATAAGCATCTCAAGCTGTATAAATCACTCTTCAAAACCTTCCTTACGGAAAGCAAAGACATTTTATCTAAGTCGCCAACTGATGGCGTAGTGGCTGCACCATCGAAAGCGAGATTTGGTGCATACAGCACAGCGGAGATGAAAAAATTTGTAGGGTGGGCGCTTAAGCAGCCTGACAACTGGCAAAAATGGATCACTTTGTTATTGGCATATACGGGAGCGAGAAGAGGCGAGATAGGAAAGCTGGAGAAGTCACAGATTAAATTCGACGAAGATAGCAAGCGTTACTATTTCCTGATTGCTGAAGGCGGGCAGGGGAAAACAGAGAACGCTACAAGGCAGGTAGTCATCCACACTAAGTTAATCGAATGGGGTTTCATGGAATACGTTGATCGCCAATGGAAAGAGCGGATTTTCTCAGAAGTGGCAGGTACTAACATGACTAAAATCGGTAAAGTCTTTGCTGATGTTCGAGATCAGTTGGGTATTCCTTATCTGGACGATTATGGACAGCGGCGGTTGCTGCATTCTATTCGTCACTCGGTCTGCTCTGCTGCGATGGCTGGCTGGGTCACTAACATTCTTCATCTTCAGCAGATTGTTGGTCATGAGAAGAGCGCTGGGATTACTAAGCGTTATTTGCATACATTTCCATTATCCACAGTCAGTTATGTTGTTGATGGCATAGATTGGGAATAAAATCTTCAGCGCTACTTTTTGTAAGATGTTGATTTTATTTGTTATTTAATTCTTTCCTTGCCCTTGATATGGATGTTGTATATGCATTGTGTTCATATAAAATAAATTTTTATTCCATTAACTTGCAACGGATGCTATTCAGCGCTCAAAAATTAGATTGTTCTTATGGATAATGCTATGTTTAGCAAAGGGATTTTAAGGATGATTCTATGTTAAAAATTTTTACTTTAGTCGTTGTGCTTTTTTCCTCGTTTGCTTACGGGGAATCGATTATACAAGCTGTGAAAACGCTTGGAGATACAAGTAAAGAGCTGCCAGCGAAAGGTTATCAAGACGTAAACCGGATTGAAAACCAACAGCTGAGTTTGGCTGAGAGCGAAAAACAGGAACTCTACTCACTGATCAATAAAAATAGTCAGGCAATCGAACTCCTTGTAGCAAACCAAGAAAAACTAATCAATGAGGTTAATGGAGGTAAAGGGGATGCGAAAGTTGATTATTCAGGATGGACGAGTATTTTACTTGCATGTGTCGGTATAATTATTACAGTTATGAGCGTTATATTAGCATTGATATCTATTATTGGTTATAGAAACTTCAGGAAAAGTATAGAACTCAGTGTGAAAAAAATATCAACTGAAGTTGCTAAACAAGAAACCGTTATTCAGATAGATGCAGTTGCGAAAAAAGAATTGGTTCGTCTAATTGATGAGGGGGCTTTAGCGAAGCATCTTGAAAGTGCAGTTGATATGATTTTCCTTCGAAGAAAACCCGAATTAAAAGACAGTGGATTTGATAAATATCCTGAGTTGGATAAAGAGGAAGGTGAATAATGAATCATTCACAAGAATGGGAACGATTGCCAATTGAAAAGAAGGAAGTGATAATTAAGTATCACTCTCAGTATCCAGTTAAATTGGGTGCACTTGCAAAGGAGCTTGGTCTGGTTGTTAAGTTAGCCACCTTGCCTGCTAATATTTCTGGAGAAATTAAGGACTGTGATGGAGTAGTCACCATTCGAGTGAATCAGCATGATATGCAGGCAAGGCGGCGTTATACTTTGGCCCATGAAATAGCGCATTTTCTGCTGCATAGGCATCTTCTCCGTGATGGCATTACAGATGATGTGTTGTACCGCTCATCGCAGTCAAGTCAGATTGAAGCAGAGGCCAATCGTCTTGCCGCAGATATAATCATGCCTATGCATCAAGTGGATGAATGCTACGCACGTCATTTCAAGGGTAAGAAAGATGCAGTATTATATGAAGCAATTGCTAAAGATCTCGACGTATCAACAATAGCGCTGAAATATAGACTGGGTGTGAATGGATAAGGGACTAACATGTTGATAAATAACTACTCTTATATACCGATTCTCTCGTTGAAACCAGCGGAAATGGCTGCGTTGGAAGAATTGCCAGCTAAAGACAAACGTTTAATGCTTCCGTTAATTTCGTTGAAAAAATGGGCGAATTCAAAGTCATTCATAAAATCTACAGAACGTATTGAAAAAGCGATAGGAAAAAATTATTGGATAGCCGATATCGATAAAGAGCATCTTTTGATGGCTAAGCAAAGACTCGCAGATGGGGATGATGGCGTTTCTGCGGAGATTGTCAGCCTCGCGGAGTCGAATAATGGATATGAGAATTGGGTTAATTTTATTTCAACGAACGAGAACATAATCCCAACTCTCCAGCTCAATGACTTATCTGCATTAGATTTGCAATTGTCTAACTTTTCAAACATTAATAAAACAATAGTTGTAAGATTCGAGTTGTCAGGCGCTCATTCCATTGAGCTTGGAGACTTTTCTTTCGTTGTTAAGAAACTATCTGAAAGAAAATTTCCGCAAGGAATATTGATCGTATTAGATTACGGTGATGTTAATAGATTCAATTTGATTGAGTATTATAAAAACTCAAATTTAGTTAAGCAATTAAATGCTTTGATGCCAGAGGCCTATTTCTGCGTATCTGGAACTTCTTTTCCTTATTCTTTTGCAGGTTCCTATCGTGGAGAAATTCCCATTTTTGAGCGCCAAATTTATAATAAAGTTGTTGCGGATTGTCAGGGTGTAAAGTTTATTTATTCAGACCGTGGTAGTACCCGAGCTTCAGGCAATGATGGCGGAAGCGGGACACCACCACCTCGCATTGATTATCCATTAAAAAATGAATGGCGATTCATTCGTAAAGAATTGGATGATACCATTGAAAAAGAGGTTCTTTATCAAGAGGCGGCTATCGAAGTAATGAACTCAGAATACTGGGACGCAGAGCTGAGATTATGGGGTACTCAGATGATCGAAAAGACAAGTTTGGGTGATCAATATGGAATCACTTCTGCTAATAGGGCTACTGCCGTCCGTATAAATTTACATCTTTACCAACAGCTACATTATTTCGACGTGTTAAAATCATTGAATACGGAAGAAGATTGGGTTGATTAATTTATAGCGATATTACTTCATCAAAGTGATATCGCTGTTGAATTGAGTTTATAATTTTTCTATTGCGTGTATAAGCGAGTCTATATTTCTTGTTTGTAATATTTTTTTTCGAGGTTCTGCCTTACCGCTTTGACCATAATTATTATAATTATATGCATCGTAATAATTTACTTCTCTTTTACTGTACCTTTTTTTTAAATTGTTAATTGCTTCTTCTCTTAAGTATTTTGTCGGAATGGAAAGTAGGGATAATTCTACTATTTTTCTTTTTTTATCTTTAATCTCAATATTTGATTTTTTTGCTAAACTCAATAATTCGATGAGTGTCATCATTCGGATGAATTTCATTTTGTCGGTTATTGGTAATATTTTCCCTCTCCTAACGATTTTTAGCTTACTACCAGCTACTTCCCAAACAGCAACGTGTTTCGGTGTTAATAAAAGGGCTTTATCGATATGACGTGGAGCAGCGACAACCGTTACTTTATCAAAATGTGTAAGGTATTCATCAACTTGCCCCTTTAGTCGGCTGAGTGAGTCGAATTCACTTTTTATTTCGTATGCGAAAATTTTATCGTTTCTTGAATGAATTAAATCTACTCGTCGGCTGAAATTAGCGACACTGAATTCATCGATTACAAAATTATTAGAAATGGCTGTTGCGTTATTTTCTTTTAGAAAAACATTTTTAATAACTAATGCTTTTATAGCTGACTCAAGCATTTTTTCTTTACTGTTCATTCAAATAATCCTAATGTGTTACTTGAACAGTATACACTATGACAATTTATTTAAAAAGCTCTAAGTTTGGTTTCATTTTTTTAATATAAGACAAGTGTTGTTATAATTTTAATCTTTATGAAAGAAGAAAGTGGGATTGCGCTTATCTATTAGTCAAACCATGATTTGAACGTATACTTGTCCCGCGCTTCCTGCTCTGACATCCCTGTGTAAGCAAGGAACTTTTTAAAGTCTGGTTTCATAATCGGTTCCATACACTTCAAGAATGCCTCTTGCGTATTCACATAGGTTGGTACGCCTCCCCATTCCCTTACTCTGCTTAACTCAATATTACTCTCTGCGATGGCAGGAAACTCTTCCAGAAAATGACGAAGCTCTACCATTACATGGTCTACCAGGGAGATGGAGGATTCGGTAATATCGACAAACCCGCCACACAGTTTTTTACCAAGCGTTGACTGAACATGCTCAAGTGGTAGAGCGTCACCGAAAATCGCAATCTTGTCTTTAACTTGTTCATTCAATTCGTTTCTGTATCGTAGCAATCCCATAACTTGATTGTAGTTCCCAAACATAGCACCAACTCTGACACTATTTCTCCATGTCCCGCGCAACTCTTCAGTTGAGGGTGTTTTTATTTTTATAGGGAAAATACGATGTTTTATTTTCCATGAAAGAGATTCAAAAAACTTTTTATTTGCTGTCGGTATCTGCCGAATAAAATATAAGCTATTGGTGTTGAATGTTACATCGTCAAACTTGGTGATAATCGTTGTAAACTGTGAAGCCCTGATGAGTGGTTCATCACTATCTATGCTGAGATAGTTTGTTTTGATTGATACCAGATTGCTTAGGCAGTCTTGAGCAAGAGCTACGGCCTGAATGGATGTAACAAGGTTATCTCTGGCAATCTTTTGCAACTCAAGTTTCTTGTTGATGTAAACCGCCGAAAGACCACCAAGAAAAGCAGAGGCAAAGGCCATTGTAACAGGAAATACGTAATCTTTTACGTAATCAGTGGTTGGTCTTAGTGACTCAATAGCCCGGGCAATTTCGCCTGTATGCTGGTTCAGTATTAGCCAATCAGTAAAGGTCATGGTTTATCTGCCGTCAGTTTGTACATAGTCCCATCAGCATTTTCTTCATTGAAGTCAGGGTTTGCTTGCATACTAAAACGATGCAATCCAAGCACTTTACCCCTGTAATCTCTTGGAATCTGGACTGAGAACACAGCAGGGTCAGCTTTGGGTGTGATAGCTGTTACCTGCTGCTCGTACACCGTGTGTTCGTTGTATGCTTCGGTTATCATCGAACTCAAGTTGCCGAATATTGCAAAGCCATTTCTTTTGACATCCTCATCCTGAGATTCAGGGTTGAACGTGTAGCGAACACTATGAAGTTTCCCGTTTTCATCCATAACCCCCTCTGGTTCATCGCAATCCCATCTGCCGAACCTCAGTAAGTAGAATGCAATATCCTTCTCATCACGGTCTTCAATCTCTGCCTCACCACAGTAGATTTTCACATCGCCACAGATGAATCTTGCCTGATTATTTTCCACGGAAGCATCTTTAGTTCTATCAGCTACCAGCTCGAATATGAGTGGGGGTTTAGTTCCAACCATCAAGTCACCAAGGATCGCCATTTCACTGTTTGCCAGAGAGTGAACGGGTGTTGTTTCGTATTTTTGCTCCCGTTCAATAAATGAACTTATAGGTAAGAGTGTCCATATTCTCAAGCAGCGGTAATAGATTGCAAAATACAAAGGGACGGCGTTTATCTCGCTGTAACGTTGCAGTTTCGCAACGTAATCCTTTCTCAACATGTATTTTGATGATGCCTTGGGCAGACTGCTGTTCTTGACCTCAACGAATATTTGTCTGCCATCCTTCAATACCAGTCTGTAATCGGGCAGTAACATATCAGTGTCATCAGAAATCACGTCACCAGTATCTTCAGTTTTAACCATCCTACAGCCACCCAAACCCGCTGCAACCTGACCAAAGCAAGCCTCCATGCGCTTACCATGAAGTAGTGTCTGGTTATCCTGTGATGCCTTGAGCGAATCACCAAACTGGGCAAGGAATCTTTCAGTGTCTTCTGGTGATTCCAGTTTATAGCCATGTTCACGGCTGAATGCTGTGTATGCTTCGAGTGCTTCGAACTTACCAGGATTTCTGACAAGGCGTTTCATCATTTGATATTCATTTTTTAGGGGGGTACCTGAAGTTACACTTGAACAACGATGATGCGCAATAGCACTAACAAGGAGACCCATATAGAAGTGCAATCGCGTAGATTTTTTGACACCCCTGTGTTTTGTACCGTCAAGACTCCAAATATCCGTAAAGGTATTGCTATGAAAATATCTCTTTTGGTATACGCAAATGAGACAAACTTTAGTAGTTAACTACTTGTACTTATTTAGCATCCTTAGTCGCTACTACTGAAAATAAGTTATCTTGTTGCTTGAACTGCTAAGCTCTAACTTTTCCTACCACCTACCTGATTAGCCAAAATCCTTAAATATCAGAGATGTAGATCAGAAGGTCTTTAGTCGGTAGAAGGTGGCTTTGCTGATACCTAACCTGTGTTGCACTACTGCTGGCGGTAGACCCTGCGCTAACAGCTCTCGTACCTGTTCAATAGTTGCTTTAATAGGTCTGCCGCAATGCTTACCTTCAGACTGAGCACGCTTAATACCTGCTGTTCTGCGTTCTGCTATCAGGTCTTTCTCAAGGCTGGCGAGTCCTGCCATCATGGTAAGCATCGCTTTGCCAACGGGCGTTGACAGGTCGAACCCTTCACGCAAGCTGACAACTTTCACGCCTTTCGTCTGCAACATTTCCACAGTGGAAAGAACATCAATCGTGTTACGCCCCAGGCGGTCTATAGCAATCACGATCAGCGTATCGCCTTCTCGCACATAACTTAGTAGTTCACCAAACCCTGGACGTTCACTTGCTTTGACTGCACCACTCACCGCTTCATCACTGAACCAGCGAGTAACGCTATAACCAGCATCGGCTATCTGCTGCTTCTGGTTTTCAACGTTTTGGTCGCTTGTGGAAACTCGCACATATCCGATCACAGTTGTCATGATGTTCTCTAAGTCTCAAAAGGTAGTATCAAAATCATAGCCGTCCCAAAATTAAAGATCAACCTTTTGAGACAAAGCGAAGCCGCATTCTGTCGTTACGTCGGTGTGGTCTTATAAGGAGATGGTTTTGAGACTGGATAGCAGAGGTTTGGGAATAGAGGCTTAGATCGAGAGTATGGGGAGGCTGGAGATTCGGAATGGAAGGTCAACTTATTGGGCGTGATTGCTCACGCCTTTATTTAGATCTCAGAACACAGGCTCAGCGTGTAGAGTGCCGTTTCACCATCGTTGTTAGTTGGGCGCATAACGAAAACTGGATCACTGCCGTTGTCGATGTAAGTGACGGCAATCCCACCGTCTGGAGTGGCGTACATCTTCGCAATACTTTTTTCCCCTATGAAACCGAGCCGCCAGGTTTTACCGCCCATGCTCACTTTCATGCTTTTGTCCTGCACATCAAGGCGAGTCTCGACTGAAGATTTTTGGCTACCAGAATCGATCTGCCCTTCTTGGATCGCCTTACAGGTGAAAGTGGTTGCACTTGAGGCGAAGGGGAGAGCGATCAGCGCCGCGAGAATCAATCTTTTCATGGTCTTCCTTATTCTTGTTTGATTTGGTGACAAGGCGCTGTCAGCGCATTACTTTATCTTACCATTTTAATTAATAAAATCGATCTTATAGATCAGTAAAATCGATCGATTTAAGTGGCACAATGCTATGGTATAAATATTGAGCACTGAGTCATTCGAAGATAACAATCAACTGGAGTAGGACTTATGAATAAGGCAATGTTGGTGATGTCGGGACTACTGTTTTCACCGTTGGCGGTAGCAGGGCAGATCACAATGACCGATCCCCAGCAGGAAACGACGGAGAGCGGAAAGACGCTCTGCACATACAAGAACAGCATTTACCTGTTCACCTACGTAACAAAGGGCAAGTGCCCATTTGCGAAGACATTTGACACTGATGATGCTCGGTAGTCGCTGGGATAAAACGAGACGGGTAATTTAAAATTCGAATCAAGGCAGTTTGCTTAACATAAGCATCATAATGATTTTATTATCATTTCTGTGAATCCCGCACGGAGCAAGGTTTTATGCACGGTAGGTGATAGTTTTAATTGTTACGATCTCGGTGGGTATGGCAGCTTTACCCCGCATCAATGGTGCTTCTTTAAATGCGAATTACCAGTGGGTTTACCATTATTAACCATCGCTTTAGTAGGATTAATCTTAGGGTTGTTGTATGGACGGTACGCAGTGAGCAGGGCGACGCTCTACCGTTGGGTGAAGGGCTGAGGGTAGGCAATAGTTACCTATGTACCCGGCAATCAATGCCGCACTACCCCGGCAATGTTTACCTTCCTACCCCGGCAATGATTGCCACCAATACTATAGTTAATAACCTAATTAATACTCTATCTTTATAATCTTTAAGATCTTCTGATATTTGCGCTGACTTAGGTCAGGCTACCCCGCGCAAGAATAATCATCATCATCATCTTTTTTGCATTGTCCCTGCTTGGTACTCTCCGGGCAAGTGACCTGTTTCGCCTTTGGTTGGCTCCTCGGTCAGCCCCGTACCGCTCATGGAACAAGCGACAGCGTTCTCTTAACATCTGTATTGTGCAATGGCTTTGCCACCGTGAAACGGTTGCACAAGAATCTTAGCGCTGTGCGCGGAATTATCATCTGACCAACCAACTACCGTTGATTGACCACCTGATAAGCTGACTAACCTCAGCCATCCATTCATGAACTAACGTTCATCCATGTAAGGTTTCAGCAAGTCAGAGGCTAAAGTTCACTGTTCACCATGCTACGGTTCCAGTTCACCAAGCCAACCAACCAATCACCTGTTAACCCTCCTACTTCTGTAGTCGTGTTATGGGTTCTTGGGGTTGGGATAAGTGCCAGAGGTGCGCCATACGTCACCAGAACGCACAGGAAGCCCGTAGAGCGATTAAAGAGGGTGGGTGATGAATGGTAGCCTGAAAGCGTCAGAACGTCGCAGAGAGCGTTACAGGCTGTTTTTTTGTTTTTCTTGTGGCTGTCTTCTCTGGTGGCAATTTCTACCATAAATTTCAGTTTACAGCAACCATCAACTTTTTGTATAAAGCACTTAATGCGCTTGACTTTTTAGAAGTTGTTGAAAAATAGCTTAACAACAGGTGCGTCTTTAGTGTACCATGAGAAGTATAGTGATAAGCGTTATCATTTGAACCCCCATCTAACAACATTCCATCACGCATGAATTGCAGCCTCCACCAGGTCTTTGGTGCGGGGGCTTTTTTGCGTCTGGAGAAAACCAAACAGGAGCAAATAACATGCGTTACTTCAACGTTGACCAAATCTACGCAGATTTGATCACAGGCCGAACAACACGAACACTTGTTTACAGTTCACTTGTCCGGGCGCGTAAGAATGAACAGCCCGATAGAGTGGAGATGTTCGAGGAAGCGATCCGACGCTTTGACGAATGGCGAGCAACGCCAAACTTCACGCCAGTGACCAGCTAACCCAGAAAAAGGAACAGACAATGAAGATCAACTTTGACTCAGCAACTTTCCAATCTTTATTACAGCGTGCCAACGCAGAAGGGAAATCGATCCCAAAATTGGTAAACGAACTATTAACCACCGTCCTTACTAAAGAGGAAACAAATGACAAAACAGAAATCAACACCCGCAGTTAAAACCATTGAAGAAGCAAAAGCGCAAAGCCGCCGTGCCAAAGGTAAACAAAGATACGTAGCCACTGAAAGCTGGCTGACGATGTTTCGATATTGGTATTCGCCATCTGGGAAAAGATATAAAGCCACCGCCTCAGCGATAGCAATTTATAGCTTTATCGCAGGACTTAACGAGCAAGGTAAAGAATGCTACGCCAACCAAGATACATTAGGCAAAGTTGGCAGGGTGGAGGCTCGACAGGCACGAAACATTATCAGGATGTTTGAAGATTTGGGAGTTGTCCACGTCGAGGACAGGAAAGGGCAAACGAGCATTTACACTGCATTTCCTTTCACCGATGCTCACATTACCCCACCAGAAGCATTAACAGAGCAGCCGCCTGTAGCAGTGTCTGACGAAGTGCCAGCCCCTGAGCCAGTTAAGGCCGCAGAGGAACAGTCAATTCCTGATTGGGATGATATTCCTTGTGTCTGGGATGACTTTGATTATCAATCGGCACCAACGATGCCCATTCAGCAGGACAGGCCAGAGTTTCCCTGGGGCGGTGTAGCTATTTGCAAACCGAATGGACAACCACCAGATGCCGCTGTGGAATGGGCGCTAACAGAGACAATGGGTGATGAGAACGCAGCCTACCAACTAATTTCCAGAGTGGTTTATGAACGCACTGGAAGAACAGAAGTCTTTACTCCGCAAACGGAAGAAGATTTTGATTCAATACCATTTTAACCAGGAGGATTATGATTACCCAGCTCTACATCTTCTTATTCTTTCGCGCTGTTTGGTACATTGCCACCCGCATCCAGAAAAGAAAAAAACGAACACTTAGGGATTACACTGACTGAAACTCTTCAGTGACGTTTTCTACGCCAGGCGTTTTAAGAAGCACGCCATTAAGATGGATCACAAATTTGTTATCATGGCTGGCATATCCGGCAATTTGGCGACAAACATCTACAGGGACACGAACTGCCAACATGACTTCGGCATCGTCATTAAGCTGAATACCGATCAAGTAATCGAAATCCCAGGAGCGAATTCCGCCTAACTGGGTTTTATTGACTCTGGTTTTGACCTGCAATAGCGTGCCATCGCCTAATCTTACATCGGCGCTTTTATGGGAGTTTGGCAATAATTCACCGCCATAAAGTTGCTTTACGAGATGTTCACCATAATCACCAGTGACATTACCACCTCGGGCAAAAATGCCCTTGCAAGCAGTCACCGCTTCTCGATACTGCCGATATGCTTCACGTGCACTCATCCATCTAACCTCGTTAACTAAACGTAGATACCGATGATCTTGTTAATCACAGCTTCGAGGTATCAAGCCCAGCGGCTTTAAGCCGTTCGGTGAGATTCCTCATTTTGCTGAATTCAGTACCAAAACTGGCTTTAAGTCCCACACCCTCGCAAAACTCTTTAGCAGTGACGTTTTTCAGGTGGTCGGCGTATTTGATCATCTGGAGGTGCATTTCAACCGTTTGACCATTTCGCGGTGCGCTGTTGATGGCTTGCTTAATGTTCTCGTAGATCTGGGTTTCTGTCATTTGCATATCTCACTTATCAAGTTTAGATAAATAATATAAATTAGCTAATTTAGATAATCAAGGGGTTTTGTCATACAGATATGGGGTACAAACTGAGGTACAAGGTGGGGTATAGCGTGAAGAAGCGATAACCGGAAGGGTGGGCTTGCAAGAGCAAGCTACTTCCCCTAAGCTGGCAAAAAGTATAGAGATTCAATCTTCATGACTCGGGGTGCCCCATCAATGATGGGCTGAGAAATACCCGTACCACCTGATCTGGATAATGCCAGCGTAGGGAAGTCTCGGTGCCCCCACCGGTACCCGCCTTCTTGAACGCCGGTTGGGAGGAATATGTTCGCTCGACCTGATGCTTTACCCGGCGCTCACGCCGCGGCTTGTTTGACCCAATTTAAACGCCAACCCCCCTTGATTCACTGCCTGACCAACGAAGTGGTGCAGGAGCTGACGGCAAACGTATTGCTGGCGCTCGGCGCTTCCCCGGCGATGGTGGTGGAACCGACCGAAGCGGCGCAGTTCAGCCGGCTGGCGGATGCTTTGCTGGTTAATATCGGCACCCTCAATGCCTCGCGGGCCGAGTCCATGCTGGCAGCGGTAGAAGCTGCCAATGCGGCGGGCACCCCCTGGACGCTGGATCCGGTCGCCGTTGGCGGGCTGGTGTACCGCACTGCATTTGCTCAGCGTTTGCTGGGGGAAAAGCCGGCGGCAATTCGCGGCAATGCCTCTGAGATCATGGCGCTGAGCGGCATGCAGGCGAACGGTCGCGGCGTCGACAGCGCTGACGATTCACTGGCGGCTTTACCGGCGGCACGTGAACTGGCGCGGCTCAGCGGGGCGATAGTGGCAGTGACCGGCGTGGTGGATTATATCACCGACGGCCAGCGTGACTGGGCGGTCGCCGGAGGGGACGTGCTGATGACGCGAGTGGTGGGCACCGGTTGTGCGCTTTCTGCGGTGGTGGCGGCATTCTGCAGCCTGCCGGGCGATCGGCTGGACAACGTAGCCACCGCCTGCCGGGTGATGTCACTTTGCGGTGAGCGGGCCACGCGCGCTGCGGCCGGGCCTGGCAGTTTCACCCCGGCGTTTCTCGATGCCCTTTACCAACTGCGCCCGGAGGATCTGCAATGAAACGGATTAACGCGTTGACCATCGCCGGGACCGATCCGAGCGGCGGGGCCGGTATTCAGGCTGACCTGAAAGCTTTCTCTGCGCTGGGGGCCTACGGTGCCTCCGTGATCACCGCGCTGGTGGCACAAAACACCCGTGGCGTGCAGTCGGTGTATAACATCGAACCGGCCTTTGTTGCTGCCCAGCTTGATTCCGTGTTCAGCGACCTGCGTATCGACAGCACCAAGATTGGTATGCTGGCCAACGCCGACATTGTGCAGGCGGTGGCGGAGCGTTTACGTCACTATCAGCCGTCGTTTGTGGTGCTGGATACGGTGATGCTGGCGAAAAGCGGTGATCCTTTGCTGGCACCGGAGGCGGTGGAGTCGATTCGCCGCGAGCTGTTGCCGCTGGTGTCGATCATCACGCCGAACCTGCCGGAAGCGGCGGCCCTGCTGGAATGTGCCCCGGCGGAAAACGAAAGCCAGATGCGTGAACAGGGGCGGGCACTGTTGGCGATGGGCTGCCAGGCGGTACTGATGAAGGGCGGCCATCTCAGCGAAAGTGAAAGTCCGGACTGGTTGTTCAGTGCGGGACTGGAGCAACGCTTTACTGCACCCCGCGTAGCGACCCGCCATACGCACGGCACCGGCTGCACGCTGTCTGCCGCATTGGCCGCGCTGCGTCTGCGTCATGACGACTGGGCTGGCACAGTTGCTGCCGCTAAGGATTATCTGCAAAAAGCCTTGCAGCAGGCCGATACGCTGGAAGTGGGGCACGGCATCGGGCCGGTGCATCATTTTCACGCCTGGTGGTGAGTCAACTTTTTAGCCGTGCTGTGGTCTGACTAGATTCAGGCCCGGTTTTGGCCGGGTGCGATCGAATTCAATCAAGGGAGAAGGGCATGACAGGACAAAACGCACTTCGCGGCGCCATCTTCGGCGCGTTACTCAGCTTCAGCGTGGGCAGCTTCGCCCAACAGATTGTCACCACTTCGGACGTGATCCAGCAGCCGGGCTATCAGACCAGTTGGCAGAACATGGTGAAGGGGCAGGCCCGTTTGCCGGGCTGGGCGCGCAAAGGGGTAGGGACTTCAACCCCAGCGCAAAGCCTGAGCTGGAAGGGCCAGGATTATTTGGTGGGCAATGTGTGCAAGCCCCACGACTGTGCCAACAACTTTATGATGGTGGCGTTTAAAGAAGACAAGTCGCAGGCCTGGGCGGTTCGCGTTGAAGTGGCGAACAAGCCGGAAGCGGTTGATCATCCGAAGAAATACGCCAAATACCAATGGCTGGGCAAGCCGGATGAGGACATGAAGGCGCTGCTCAAACAACAGTTCGAGAATAATCCGGACTGGAAATAAGCCGATTGGTGCATCCCCCTCTCCAGGGGGAGAGGGCCGGGGTGAGGGGGCTTTCGAGTTAGTACGTATCCCCTCAGCCTAACCCTCTCCCAAAGGAGAGGGGACAAATGGGCAGGCATTAGTTAATGCGGTCAGCCGATACCGGCCTGATGCAGATCGTGCAGGTTGATCGCGCCCACCAGTACGCCATCCAGGTTGACTACCGGCGCGGCGCTAATGTGCTGTTCGTGCAACGCTTCCAGTGCTTCTCCGGCGCGCCATTGTTCCGGCAAACGGTAGCCGGGCCGGGTGATCGCTGGGCTTAATGCATCCTGCAGGCTATTGCCTTTCACCAGCCAACGACGCAGGTCGCCGTCGGTAAACACCCCCACCACTTTTTGCTGCGCGTCGCACACCGGCACTAACCCCAGCCCGGTGCGGCTCAGTTCGAGCATCGCTTCCATCACATTGGCATTTTCACTGACCTGCGGCAGGCGATCGCCGGTGCGCATCAGGTGATGCACCCGGTTTAGCAGGCGTGCGCCCAGGCTGCCGCCCGGATGCGAGCGGGCAAAGTCTTCGGCGTTGAAACCGCGTTGACGCATCAGCGCCATTGCCAGCGCGTCGCCCATCATCAGCGTATTGACCGCACTGGAGGTCGGTGCCAATCCCATCGGGCAAGCCTCACGTTCAACGCTGATGTCCAGCACGCAGGCCGCCGCCTGTGCCAGCGGTGACTCTTTGCCACCGGTAATAGCGATCACCGGGATGTTATTCTCCGCCAGGAGCGGCAGGATCAGATCCAGTTCTTTGGCGCGGCCGGAATAGGAGATAAACACCACCACGTCGTCGGCACCGATCATGCCGAGATCGCCGTGCAGCGCCTCTGCCGGGTGCACGAAAAAGGACGGGGTGCCGGTACTGGCCAGCGAGGCGGCAATTTTTTTGCCAATATGACCGGATTTACCGATGCCGGAAATCACCGCCTTGCCGCGGCAGTTCAGCAGCAGTTCGCAGGCGCAGACGAAGTTGTCGTCCAGTCGCGCCAGCAGGCGTTGTGCTTCGGTCAACTCAATTTCCAACGTTTCGCGGGCAAAGGCCAGCAGGGCAGCGGCGTTACTCATCAAAATCTCCTACCAGAATGATATTGATCCCTTTCGCTTGCAGCGCGGCGAGGTAATCCGGGTTGATGTTTTTATCGGTGATCAGCGTGTCTACGGCGCTCAGGTCGCAGACCACGTTCGGGCTTTTGCGGCCAAATTTTGACGAATCCACCAGCAGGATAATGCGGCTGGCGGCTTCACACATCGCCTTGCTGACGTTATGCACTTCGTTAAAGGTGGTGACACCGGCGTTAAGATCCACGCCGTCTGCCCCGATAAACAGCTTGTCGAAGCTGAACTGCTGGAAAGCCGATTCGGCCAGGCTGCCGTGGAAGGACGCCGATTTTTTGCGGTAGGTGCCGCCGGGCATCAGGATGGTCTGGTCGTTATCCAGCTCTACCAGCGCATTGACGATATGCAGGCTGTTGGTCATCACCGTGATGTTATTGAACTGCGCCAGATGCGGCACCATTTGCAGCACCGTACTGCCGGCATCGAAAATCAGCGAGTCGCCGTCGTTGATCAGCTTAATGGCAGCGTAGGCGATCTGGCGTTTTTTTTCGGTATTGATGTGGGTTTTGCGGTCGATGGGCTGGTCGCCATCGTCGCGGCTGAGCACCACGCCGCCGTAGGTGCGGATCACCTCGCCTTCGTCTTCCAGCAGGGTGAGATCTTTACGAATGGTGGTGCCAGTGGTGGCGAAATGTGCCGCCAGGGCATCCACTGCCGTTTTGCCATGTCGCTGCAGATATTCAAGGATAGCGGCCTGTCGCTGCTTTGGTTTCATAGCCCGTCCTGTTCACAAGAGTTGAGCATTTCCCTTCAACGAATAATTCAATATGAAAGATAATGTCTTTTAATGTGAAAATATCATGATTTAGGGGCAATCGCTAACGATAGTGCAGTCTGGCATGCGTGATCCTCGGGGAAGATCACATCCGGGTGCAGATCCCGCTGGTGCAGGCCATGCAGCCGGGCGATCGACCGGGGTTGGGCAAAAATGGTCAGGCCGCGCATCAACATGCTGCCGCAGACCCGTTGTTCGGTGTCGAAGGCCAATGCCAGCACCACCCGTGGCCGAAAGCGCCCGCCAGAACGTCCGACACCGACGCGGCCCAGTTGGCACAGGCCGTCGAAGGCGCGGTTGAAACGCTGGAGCTGCCACCAACCGAGCGCGATTTGCAGCAGCCAGGCCAGTACGGCGAAGATGATCAATGCCTGGGTCATAGTGTCTCCTGTTTATTTTCCCTCTCCAGACGGAGAGGGAGGTGTAACCCCATCAGAACATCACCTGACCGCCGGTGATGTTGATCGACTGGCCCGTGCAATAAGACGCTTTATCGCTGGCGTAAAACAGCAGGGTATTCAGCACGTCCTGGTAATCGCAACCGCGTTTCAGCGGCACCTTGTCGGTGTAATATTTTTCAACTTCATCCGGCGCGATCCCCAGTTTTTGTGCGTACTGCGGCAGCAGCGACTGGAACATGGGCGACTTCAGCAGGTTACCGAGCATCAGCGAATGTACGGTGATGCCGTACTCCGCCAGATCGAGCGCCAGTGACTGGGTCAGCCCCACACCGCCGAACTTGGCGGCGCTGTAGCCTGAGTTGTGCTTGCTACCGACCTTGCCGGACTTGGAGTTGATCTGAATGATGCGCCCGGCAACGCCGTCGCGGATCATCAGGCGGGAAAACTCGCGGGCGCAGAGGAAATAGCCCACCAGATTGACCTGCAACGAACGATCGAAATCCCCTAATGGAAAATCGGTGATCGGCGCGGCCTTGGCGATACCGGCGCTGTACACCAACAGATTAGCCTGGCCAAATTGGTTATCTACCGCCGCCGCCAGGGCAATGACGCTCTGTTCATCGGTAGCATCGGCCTGGAAACCCTGCGCGATGCCAGCGCCGTATTGGTGGTTAATCTGCTGCGCCACCTGTCGGGCGTTATCCGCGTTTAAATCGGCTACCGCCACGCGGTAACCCGCCTGCGCCAGTCCCAGGCACAAAAATGCACCTAATGTTTGGCCTCCGCCAATCACTACAGCTACTTCAGACATGGTCTACTCCTTATGCGATAAATTTCAGCGTACTGCCTAACGGGATATCAACCGGCGTGGTACCGGCTACGTGGATAGAACCGGGGAATTCGGCCTGATTTTCCCCGTCGAAACGCACGGTAAGGTGGCCCAGTTCACGCAGGTTTTGGCTGGCGACCTCGCCAACGGCGGTAATCGGATAACGCTGCTCCGCCAGCTCCATCCAGCCGCCGGTCTGCAGTTCGCCGAGGGTATTGCCGTGCCGGTGGATGAAGCAAAACTCTTCGATGTCTGCCGGTGCCCCCTCACGGAAGGTGATCAGCATGTCGTCCAGCAATGCATCGCGGGCACTGTCGCCAATCTGGGTGATGGTGGTTTGGAAAATGGTATTCATAGCTAGCCCCTGGCAGTAGGTAAAAGTTATTGGTAGATGAAGGCCGAGGCGGCCCAGGCGATCAGCACCGTAGGTGCGCCGGTCAGGAAACGTCCGACCAGGACCGAAGGCACTCCGACCCGCACCGTGTCCTGCTTGGCTTCCGCCAATGACAGACCCACCGGAATAAAGTCACAGGCGGCCTGCGCGTTAATCGCGAACAGGGCGGGCAGCGCCAGCTGCGGCGGGATATGGCCCAGACCGATTTGCACCCCGACCAGTACGCCAATCACCTGAGCGATCACCGCGCCAGGGCCGAGGAACGGCGACAGCAGTGGGAAAGAGCAAATCAGTGCCAGCGTCACCAGGCCAATCGGGCTGTTGGCCAACGGCGTCAGGCCGTGGGCGATAAAATCCCCCAAACCGGAGGCCATGATGATGCCGATCAGCGCCGAGACGAACGCCATAAACGGCAGAATGGTTTTCAGCACCGTGTCGATAGTGTCGCGGCCCGACTGGAAGAACACTGCCACCACCGATCCCATACCCATGCCGACTTTCGCCAACAGGCCGTCGCTCTGTTCGGTGATTTTTTTGCTGGTGTCGTAATCCCGTCCCTTGGGTTGCGGGGCGGGGGCTGCTTGCGCTGTCTCCGTTGCCGATTCCACCCGGCTGATGTTGCTATCACGTACCCCGGAGACGTAAATATCCTCAAGGATAAATTTCGCCAGCGGGCCAGATTGACCGGTAGCGTGGATATTGACCGTTGGAATACGACGTTTGGGGTACAGGCCGCAGCGCAGGGTGCCGCCACAGTCGATCACCATGACGCCAATTTCATCGGCCGGCGGTTCACCTTCCTTAAAGCCGTCGACGGCCGGCCAGCCGGTCAGTTCGCTAAGCCGATCGACGATCGACGGGCGGGTACCGGCAGTGATGTACACCACTTTTTTGCCCGGCTCGATCGGTAACTGCAACGGGCCACCCCAGCCGCTATCGCCTTTCTCAATACGGATATAAGCACTCATGCTGTACTCCACGGATTAAAGTTGTACCTGACGGTCCAGGCGGATGCCCATCTTGCGTTCGAACAGGCTGGTGGTGAGATCGGTTACCCAACCGCGGAAAAAGTTGGTAAACAGCCCGACCAGAAAATAGCTCACCGCCAGCGGCCCCAGCGGCAGGCCGAGGGTGGTCAGCCCGCTGGCGATCCCGAGGTAAACGAACAGTTCTCCGGGGTTGATATGCGGGAACAGGCCATTCATCGAGTGGCAGCTGTAGGACGCCGCCGCGTAATAGCTGGGTTTGTATTTCTCGGGCATAAAGCGGCCGAGGCTGAGGGTCATCGGGTTGCAAAACACAAAGGTGCCGATCAGCGGCAGCAGCAGATAGCGTGAAACCGGGTTCCCCGCACAGCGCTGCGCCAAGCGTTCGATACGTTCCTGGCCAACAAATTTGATCAGCGCGTTCATAATGACCAACAGGCTGATTAACAAAGGTAAAATGCCGGTCACCATGCCGACAAACACTTCACCGCCTTTCTGAAACAGGCCGATAAACCATTCGGCGCCGTGGGTGATTAGCTCAATCATTATTGTTCTCCTGAGATGGAAGGTATGGCCTGGAGCGAACGGCGGCTCTGTCGCCATGGGCCTTACACTAATCACTTTATGGATTGATTTGTTTTAAATAGATCACAGTTTGAAAGATAAATATTTTATTATGAAAGTTAATTATGAAAGAAAAATAAGATAAAAGCACGGTAGCCGTCAGGCTAAGCGGAGGGATGCAGCGGATTAAGGGCATAAAAAAGCCCGGCGAACCGGGCTGGGGTAACAGCTTTTACGAGCGACGGGATCAGGCGATGGTGACTTTCTTGTCCAGATAGGTGTCCTGAACCGCGTTGATCAGCGCGACACCTTCTTTCATCGATTTCTTGAACGCTTTACGTCCCAGAATCAGGCCCATGCCGCCTGCGCGCTTGTTGATGACCGCGGTGCGCACCGATTCCTGCAGATCGTTTTCACCGGCGGCCCCGCCGGAGTTAATCAACCCGGCACGGCCCATATAGCAGTTGGCCAACTGGTAACGCACCAGATCGATCGGGTGATCGGTGGTCAGCTTGCTGTAGACGCGGTCATCGGTATAACCGAATTTCACCGCGCGGTAGCCGCCGTTGTTTTCCGCCATTTTCTGCTTAACGATATCGGCGCCGATGGTGGCGGCAATATGGTTGGCCTGGCCGGTGAGATCGGCGCTGGAATGATAATCCACGCCGTCTTTGGTAAACGCCGGATTACGCAGATAAGCCCACAGCACGGTGACCATACCCAGTTCGTGGGCGCGCTCGAAGGCGCTCGAGATCTCTTCAATCTGGCGGCGTGACTGTTCGGAACCAAAGTAAATGGTGGCACCGACCGCGACGGCACCCATGTTGAAAGCCTGCTCGACGCTGGCATACAGGGTCTGGTCGTATTGGGTCGGATAGCTCAGGGTTTCGTTATGGTTCAGTTTGACCAGGAACGGAATTTTGTGGGCATAGCGGCGCGATACCGATGCCAGCACGCCGTAAGTCGAGGCGACGCAGTTACAGCCGGCCTCAATGGCCAGTTCGACGATATTCTTCGGATCAAAGTACAGTGGGTTGGCGGCGAAAGACGCGCCGGCGGAGTGCTCAATACCCTGATCGACCGGCAGAATCGACAGGTAACCGGTGCCGGCCAGGCGGCCGTGGTTGAGCAGGCTTTGCATCGAACGCAGAACGGTGTTGGGACGGTTATTATCGATCATGATCCGGTCGACAAAGTCGGCGCCCGGCAGGTACAGATTCTCAGCAGGGATGGTAGTACAGCGGTGTTGCAACAGGTCTTCCGCTTCCTTTCCTAACAACTGCGCAATATCAGTCATGATTGTCTCCTGATTAGCTTCTTCATACACCGACAATAAAAACCATAGGGGAGATTTATTCACCGGCGTAGTAAAAAGCGGTGATTGAAGCTGTAAAAACGATAGTAATGAAAACCAGATGGCAAGGAGAAACAATAGATGCGATTGAGAGGAAATGCCATTTGGGAAGCCAAATAGCGGGGGGCGATCGCCCCCTTGAAGGTCAGTGCTTGACTATTCGGCGTCGAACCACTCGGTATTCTGCAAAGCGATGGGGGTAATGGAGTAGATCATCTCTTGCAGGTGCTCATGGATAGCGCGCTCTGCGGCATCGGCATCCTGCGCCTTCAGCGCGGCAAAAATGCGGTAATGTTGCTGGAGCAGGCTTTCCGGCGGCGAGACCTCGCTCAGGCTGAGAAAACGCACCCGGTCCATGGTGGCCTTGATGGTTTCGATGGTCTCCCAGGCCAGCGGGCATTCGGCAAACTGGGTGAGCAACTGGTGAAACTCATCGTCCAGCGCCAGGAACTCACGTGTCTGCTTGTTCTGTGCGGCCAGCTCCTGGCGGTGCAAATTATGCTCCAGCGTCATCAACTGTTCCGGTGTGATGCGTTCCGCCGCGCGACGTACAACAGCGCATTCTACGGCCTGACGGATAAAACGCCCATCGGCTACTCGTTTGGCCGAAATCTTCATCACGAAAGTCCCGCGCTGCGGCAGGATCTGCACCAATCCGGCCTCCGCCAGCTTGATAAAGGCTTCGCGCACCGGTTGGCGTGAAACGCTAAAGCGGGTGGAAATCTCTTTCTCTGACAACAGCGTGCCGGGGGGAATGGTGCAGTCGACGATATCCTTACGCAGGAATCGGTAGATTTGCTGATTAACCGGGAGACTGTTGGTGAGATTGTAGGATTCAGACATGGTGACGATCGGTCATCTGGCTTGGATTCGGATGCCACCATACTAGCAGATTATCTTGCTGCTGCGGGGGGATAATTCTTAAGGCAACCTGATGAAAACCAGCTAATGTTGTTGCTTGCCCCTCGGCGAACGCTGAGTCGCCCCCGCCGAGGATCATGAGTTGCTCAAGCTGGCAGTAACCTGGCCACACTGCTCTTGGCACCATGCGCCAGCAGCGTCTGATAGGCATCGGTCACTGCACGGATAAACTGCGGGCTGTCGGGCAGATCCCGACCAAAAACAGCATCGAGCTGCAACAGTGCCAGTACCCGCTCCGGGCCTTCGCGGCTGCTGCCGACCAAGTCGGCGAGGCGTTCCCTTAAGGGATCGCTGATCTCAATCGTCTGACTCTGTTCATCCTTGCCGCCGACGTAACGCATCCAACCGGCGACGCCTAAAGCCAGACAACTAAAATCACTGCCGTGCGCCAGATGCCAACGAAGGGAGTCCAACATGCGCTGTGGCAGTTTTTGCGTGCCGTCCATGGCGATCTGCCAGGTACGGTGCTTTAGCGCCGTGTTGCGGTAACGGGCCAGTAGCGAGTCGGCGTAGTGCGCCAGGTCCAGGTCGCGAACCTGCAGCGTCGGTGCCTGTTCCGCCAGCATCAGGCGGCGTGCGGCATTAACGAAATGCGTATCCTGCATGCAGTCGCTGATATGCGCATAACCGGCCAAATAGCCCAGATAAGCGAGAAACGAGTGGCTGCCGTTGAGCATCCGCAGCTTCATTTCTTCGTATGGCAGTACGTCGCTGACCAGCTCAGCACCGGCCTTTTCCCACGCCGGGCGTCCCTGTGGAAAGTGATCTTCGATCACCCATTGGCGGAAGGGTTCGCAGGCGACAGCGACCGGATCGGTGATGCCACCCAGTAAATCCTCAATGTGTTGCAGCGTTTCCGCGGTGACTGCCGGAACAATGCGGTCGACCATGGTTGATGGGAAGGCGACCTGCTGTGCGACCCACGCCGCCAGATCCGCATCCTGTCGCTGTGCCAGTTGGCTGAGTACGTTGCGGGTTACCTGACCGTTGGCCGGCATGTTGTCGCAGGACATCACGGTAAACGCCGGCAGGCCCCGTGCCCGGCGTAGCCGCAGCGCGGCCAGGATCAGGCCGGGGGCTGATTGTGGATGCAGCGGGTGGGCGATGTCATGCTGAATATCCGGATGATCTGCCAGCAACTGGCCGCTGGCGGGCTGATAGCAGTAGCCTTTCTCGCTGATGGTCAGTGAAACGATGGCAATCTCCGGCTGCGCCATGGCTTCAAGCACGGCTTCCAGCCCGTCGACCTGCAGGTGCAACGCCTGCCTGACGACGCCAATCGTCTGACCATGCCAGCCGTCGCCGTCCATTTCTGCAACCGTATACAGCAAATCCTGCCGTTGTAGGTCGGCGATTTTTTGCCGTCCGTTGTGCATGCTGATCACGCAGTAACCCCAGTCGCTGGCGTGGTCGTTGGCCAACTGTTCGGTATATACCGCCTGATGTGCGCGGAAAAACGCGCCAAAACCCAGGTGCACGATGCGCGGTTTAATCCTTTCGCGAGCGTAACCCGGCTGCGCAACTGCCGCCGGCAGCACGCTGTTGCTGGAAAGTGTCATGCTGAAGTTCCTGAATGTGGGGACTGAAAGCGGGGCGACGCTGGCCGCCCCAGGCAGATTAGGGTTTTGATATTTGCGGTTGTGCGGTATTGCGCGGTGCCTTGATCACCAGCAGTACCAACACGGCCCCGAGCGCGGCCACGCCACCCGCCAGCATAAAGGCGCTGTCGAACTTGCCGGTGTTTTGCACGATGTAGCCGGTTACGACCGGGCCAATGATGCCGGAAATGCTGCCGACCAGATGGATAAAGCCACTGGCGCCACCGACCCGGGATTTATGCACCACGTCCTGGATAATCGCCCAGTAAATCGCGCCGGTGATGTACAGGAAGAAGATCGATACCGACATCAGCATCACCGCCGGTACTACGCTGCTGACGGTACCTGCCAGTGCCACGCAGATGGCCGCCGCCAGCAGGCTGGTCACCAGCACAATCTTGCGCGACAGCAGCAATTTGCCGGTGATATTGAAAATTTTGTCGGAGATATAGCCGCCGAGTGCCAACCCGACGAAGCCGACAATCCACGGGATCATGGTGGTGAGGCTCATTTCCTTGATGTTCAGGTTATGCGCCTGCACCAGATAGGACGGGAACCAGCTCAGGAAGAAGAACAGGATGTAGTTGTAGCAGAAGAAGGCGAATGCGGTGACCAGGATGATCGGCTGCTTCAGGTAGTAGCCCAGCCCGTGCGCGGCATTGCTCAGCTCTTCTTCGGCGCTGTGGGTTTCTTCCTTCATCTGGTTAATCAGCGCAAGTTCTTTATCGCTGACGCGTTTGCTTTTCGCCGGGTTATCCGCCACCACGAAGAACCACACCAGCATCCAGACGATGCCGATCGAGCAGATGATCATAAACGCCGGCCGCCAGCCGAACGCCAACGCCAGGTAGCCGACGATCGGCCCGGCGACGGCGCCACCCAAAGGAGAACCGGCACTGAGCAGGCCCATGGCGGTCGCCGCCTGTTTCTTCGGGAACCAGCCGTTGATCATTTTATTGGCGGAGGCGCAGATTGGCCCTTCGGCCATGCCGAACAGCACGCGCAGGATCAGCATGGAATAGAAGCCGGTGGCTAATGCCGTCATGCCGCAGAAAATTGACCACAGGCCGACGGCAATGCCGAGTACCAATGTCGGGCCGAATTTGTCTACCGCCAGCCCGCCGATAAAGTTAAAGATGGCATAACCGAAGAAGAAGCTGCCGAAGATGATGCCGAACTGCTCGGCATTCAACATCAGATCCTTTTCGATCATCGGTACGGTAATCGACAGCGCGACGCGGTCGAGGTAGTTGATCATGTAAACCATAAACAGCAGGAATACGATGGTCCAACGCAGGTTTTTAAACATAAAAGCACTCCACTTGATGTTGTTTTAATCGCGATGCTTCATGGTTGGAGAGGGCCGCTTCCTGCCGCCCCTGGCCCTGGTAGAGTAATCAGTCGAATTGCAACAATACCTTGCAGCAGGTGCGCTGATCTTTTTCGAACATTAACATCGCCTGTTCAACCTCGGCGGCCGGCACACAGTGGGTAATTAACCGCTGTGGGTCGATTTTCCCACTGGCCATCCACTCGATGACCTGCGGGAAGCGCGCGCTGTTGAGGCGTGAGGAGAAAATCGACAGCTCTTTACTGGTGATGCTTTGTTGAGTAACGGTGCAGGCCTCGCCGGAGAACCCCATGATGCCAATGCGTGCCGCCGGGGACGCCAGGTTGATCGCCTCCTGCAAAATGGCCGGATGGCAGGCGGCATCGACGATCAACGTCGGGCGGATGCCGCGCCGTTCCAGTTCGGCGGGCAGCGACGCTTCGGCGTTGTTGAATGTCCAGTCGGCGCCGTTTTCCTGCGCCATCTCCAGCCGTTCCTTGATGCGATCGGTGACGATCACCTGCTTCACGCCGTAGACGCCTTTCAGCGTTTGGATCACCGTCAGCCCCATCGGCCCCGCGCCGTAGACAAGCGCGATATCAGCGGCATTGGGCTGCAGATGGGCGGTGATATTGGCGGCAATGGTGAAGGGTTCCACCATGGCGGCGTGGCGGTCGCTGATGCTGTCAGGAATGTGGTAGGCATTGCGCGCCGGGGCGCAGGCATAGTCACTGAAGCCACCGTCGCGGTGCACACCTATCACCTGCAGTTCGGTGCAGACGTTGGGGCGACCTATAGAACAAGGGTAGCAATGGCCGCAACTGACCACCGGATCGACCGAAACGCGTTCGCCGAGCCGCTGCGGGTCGACATCGCTGCCCACCTGATCAATCACGCCAAAAAACTCATGACCGATCACTCGTGGGTAGCGGGCGAACGGATTATGACCATGATAAATATGCACGTCAGAACCGCAGATACCGGCAAATTTAACTTTTACCCGTACTTCATTAGCGGCCGGCTGCGGCAGAGGGCGCTGCTGGATAGCCAGCAGGCCGGGCTGTTCAATGACCACGCTTTGCATGGTGCGTTCTCCTGTTACCAGTTCCATAAGGTGCCATCCTCCAGGCGCGCGACCGGCAAATAAGCCGGTTCGTACGGATAACGGGCGGCCAGTTTTTCGTCGAACTCAATGCCCAGCCCCGGCTTGTTGCCCGGGTGCATATAACCGTCGTTAAAGCTCCAGCTATGGGGGAATACCTCGAGCATTTGTTCGGAGTAACCCATGTATTCCTGCACGCCAAAGTTCGGCACCCACAGATCAAAATGCAGCGCCGCCGCCATGCAGATAGGCGAAAGATCAGAGGGGCCGTGCGAGCCGGTGCGCACCTGATACAACGAGGCAAAGTCGGCGATACGGCGCATGCCGGTAATGCCGCCGGCGTGGGTCAGGGTGGTGCGGATATAGTCGATCAGCTGCTCTTCAATCAGCTGTTTGCAATCCCAGATGCTGTTAAACACCTCGCCGACGGCGATTGGCGTGATGGTGTGCTGGCGGATCAGGCGGAAACATTCCTGATTCTCCGCAGGCGTGGGGTCTTCCATCCAGAACAGGCGGTATTGCTCAACGCTTTTGCCGAAGCGTGCGGCCTCAATCGGGGTCAGCCGGTGGTGCATGTCGTGCAGCAGGTGCTCGTCAAAACCAAAGCGGTTGCGCACGGCTTCGAACAGCTTGGGGGTGAAATCGAGGTATTTTTCTGTGGACCACAGCTGTTCTTCCGGCCAGTTGCCCTTGGTGGCGGGTTCATAAGCCAGTCCTTTGCCCTTGGCCATGCCATAGGTGGTTTTCATGCCCGGCACGCCACACTGGGCGCGAATGGCCTTAAAGCCCAGCTCTTTATGTTTGGCGTAGTCGTCGAGCACTTCATCGATCGAATGGCCAGTGGTGTGGCAGTAAACCATCACGCCAGTGCGTGATGCGCCGCCCAGTAACTGGTACAGCGGCATGTTGGCGGCCTTGCCTTTGATATCCCACAGCGCCATGTCTACGGCGGAAATGGCGGACATGGTCACCGGGCCGCGCCGCCAGTAAGCGCCTTTATAGAAGAACTGCCAGATGTCTTCGATCTGGTGGGCATCACGACCGATCAATTGCGGGCAGACGTGATCCTTCAGGTAGGACGCCACCGGCAGCTCGCGGCCGTTAAGGGTCGCGTCGCCGATACCGGTAATCCCCTCGTCGGTGGTGATTTTCAGCGTGACAAAGTTCCTGCCTGGGCAGGTCACAAAAACCTCTGCGTTGATAATTTTCATAGGTCTAAATCCTGTTCCTACGGGTCATCATAATGGACGAAAAATACGCCATGAACTAACTACCATACAAGTATGATTTAATGATTTTGCCGGAGAGGATCACATTTTGTTGTGGAAAAGGGGGCAGAGGATGGCAAGGTCTGATAGCAAACAGCGCCCAACCTGTGCTGGTGGGCGCTGTGGGGGCCTATTTAGAGGACTGAGGTTGGCCCAGTAATCCACAGTTGGGGGGCAGGCGGCATTCGATGGCGTTTGGCAGCACTTCAATACGGAAATGAGTGCCCTTGAGCGGCTCGCCATCGAGATTAAAAGTCATCTCATGCGGCGCATCGATTTCCAGCCACGGCAACGCCGCGCTGATCACGTTTTTGTTTTCTTCATCGTTAAACAGGCTGGCGATCAGTGCCGGTAACAGCTCGTCAGCAATCAACAGGCGCAGTTGCAGCAAACCATCGTTAATCAACGCGTCCGGGCATAACTGCTGCCCGCCGCCGGCCTGCTTGCCGTTACCGATGCCAATCACCAGCGCGTCGCCGGACCAATGGAAATCCGGCCCGCGGATCTCGCAGCGATCGGCCTTGAGTGTATCCATGCGCAGTAAGCCATGAATAAAATAGGACACACCGCCTAACACGGCCTTCAGTTTTTCCGGCGTCTCGGTCGTGATACGCGTGCCAAAGCCGCCGGTGGCCATATTGATGAAATAGCGATGATCATTCACTTTGGCCAGGTCTATCGGCACTGCGCGGCCTTTCACCGCTAAACGTAGTGCCTGCTCCGGCAGCAGTGGGATATTGCAGGCCACGGCGAAGTCGTTGGCCGTGCCCAACGGCAGAATACCCAATACTGGCCGACCCTTAGCCGGTAAGGTTGCCAATGCTGCGGCCACTTCGTTGATGGTGCCATCGCCGCCGCCGGCAATCAGCGTAGTCACTCCCAGTTGGCTGGCTTCCTGCACATACCGTGCGGCATCGCCATGCTCCCAGGTGGCGCGAACGTGCAGAGTTTGGCCTTCATGCCGCAATTTCTGGACTGCAAGGCGAACCTCTTCGTTGCCGGCGCCTTTGCCGTTAATGATCAGAAGCGCTGGTGCTGGTGGATGCATTCCCGGTCTCTCCCTGCGGTAAACAGATAATGAGCAACGATAAACTAGCTACCCGCGGCAGGCCATCAGAATATTCAGTTAATTCTGGTTGGTTGCCGTTGGGCTGAGATTATTTCTGCATAATTGACTTAATCTGAGATATACGGCGTAGATGAATTAGCGATTTTTGTTAATGAATTAATTAACCGTTGTAGCATGGTATTTATATCGTCACGAGGAAGGTATTTTTAAAAGTAGATAAAATAACGTATTGAAAAAAAGACTGGTTATATTAGCGATGCCCGAGCGGATACGCGGTTGAAACCAAAGAAAAAGCCAGTCCAAGGGAGATTGGACCGGCTAAGGAGGTGGTTCCTAGTATTGCTATGCAAATATTTTTCGTTCTTAGTTTTAAGCAGCCTGATATTAACCAAGCTGCGGACTAATTGATGTGATCCAATTCTAATATTTGCTAAAAACCACCACTTAAAGGTAGCAAGCGGAATTTTTACACCGCAGGACTATTGATATCGGGCAAATTGCGGATCAGCAACGCGTAATTGAGATCGATATCCTGCGGGATCGGTAAATAGACGATATGCCCGTTGCCCGGCGCCACATCGATCGCTTCACCTTTCTTATTCTGCATGCTCTCCAGAGTAAACAGGACGTTACCACCGGGGGTCATCATCTCTACGCCATCACCGACCATAAACTTGTTTTTCACATCCACTTCTGCCCAACCGTCACGCCGGACGCCGGTGAATTCACCGACAAACTGCTGGCGTTCAGACAGTGAGGAACCGTAATCGTAGTTTTGCTGGGCTTCATGCACATGGCGACGCAGGAAACCTTCGGTGTAACCGCGGTGCGCCAGACCCTCCAGCGTGGTGAGCAGGGTGGGATCGAATGGCTTGCCCGCGACGGCATCGTCGATGGCGCGGCGATAGACTTGCGCAGTGCGTGCGCAGTAGTAGAAGGATTTGGTACGGCCTTCGATTTTCAGCGAATGCACGCCGAGCTGAGTCAGGCGTTCTACGTGCTGAATGGCGCGCAAATCCTTTGAGTTCATGATGTAAGTGCCGTGTTCATCCTCAAAGGCGCTCATGTATTCATCCGGCTTTTGCGCTTCGGACAGCATGAACACTTTGTCGGTTGGCGCACCGATACCCAATGTCGGTTCGACGGTCTGCACCGGGATCGGCTCATGCATATGCACGATGTTGCCGGTCTCGTCCTCTTTGCCTTCTTCCGCCTTGTACTGCCAGCGGCAGGCGTTGGTGCAGGTGCCCTGATTAGGGTCGCGCTTGTTGATATAACCTGACAGCAGGCAGCGGCCGGAGTAGGCCATGCACAGCGCGCCGTGAACGAAGATTTCCAGCTCCATTTCCGGCACCTGGGCGCGGATCTCGGCGATCTCTTCCAGTGACAGTTCGCGCGACAGGATCACTCGCGTCAGTCCCATTTGCTGCCAGAATTTCACCGTCGCCCAGTTAACCGCATTTGCCTGTACCGACAAATGAATATCCATCTGTGGGAAGGCCTCGCGCACCATCATGATCAGGCCGGGATCGGACATGATCAGCGCATCCGGGCCCATGTCGATCACCGGTTTAAGATCGCGCAGGAAGGTTTTCAGCTTGGCATTGTGCGGGGCGATATTCACCACTACGTAGAATCTTTTGCCCAGGGCGTGGGCTTCGTTGATCCCCTGAGCCAGGTTCTCATGGTTGAATTCGTTGTTGCGCACCCGCAGGCTGTAACGCGGTTGGCCGGCATAAACGGCGTCGGCACCATAGGCAAAGGCGTAACGCATGTTTTTCAGCGTACCGGCCGGGGAGAGGAGTTCCGGTGTAAACATAATGAGTCTCGGTCTGATTTCAGGTCAGTACCGCACCACCAAATGGCGCAGTAAAAGCGGGGGATTGTAGCGGCAGCGCGACAAGAAATCAGCAGGTAACCGGATTTATTACAGGGAGATTGATCCTGGTCATAAGAAAAACGCGCGATGGCTGCCATCGCGCGTCGCCCAGATAAAGTTATGCGCTCAAATCGCGCACATCGGTGTTCGGGCCGTTTTTGATCACCGACTGAATACCGTTTTTTGCCGCTGTTTCAGAGCTGTACATTTCGCTGACGCCGATCACCTGATGGTTCTTGGCTTTCAGTACAAAGTAAGGCTGGTTGCTGGTGCTGTGTTTCAGTTCGTACTGCGCTTCGTGAGGGGAATTGGTTTGCACTGAGGCAATGCCGTTCTCCGCCGAGGCCTTGCTGGCGTACATTTCACTGGCCAGAATGATTTCGCCATTACTGGCTTTCAGGTTGAAGTGGTACTGTCCATTCTTTGCTTTTTTCAGCTCATAGTGACCGATTGCCATGGTTCCTCTCCTGTGGGTTCCGATAAGTGATGTAAGTGTAGCCAATAGCTTGAAATTGGGCGGCTAATAAACATGACTTGCGCACCATAGCGCAAAAAACAGGCGATTTTTTTGCGCTGGCGTTGAGTTTTAACCAGCGGATAGTGCTGTAGCACGAGAAGCTAATGGGGGATTGTGATGCGCGAAAGTCTGCGCAGCTGGCCGCATTTTTGCCAGGGCAGTGTTTCACCGACGGTCACGTCACGTTAATGTTGGCTCGTTGCGTCATTGGCGTTCAAAAAATAAGCACAGTATCTTGGCATCGAAGCTCAACAGGCATATGCTTAGGCCTATGCCTGTCAGAGGAGATGGAAATGGAAAGAGTCGCGAAGCTGTTTAAAAACGGCAGAAATCAGGCGGTGAGATTACCCGTGGAATTCGAATTTGATACAGATCGTGTGTACATCCGCCGCGATCGGGAGGGAAACGTGATTTTATCAAAGTACCCGGCAAAACCAGACAGTTGGGCTCCGCTGTTGCAAATGATCGAGCAATCTCAGGTACCGCAGGACTTCCTGGTGGCTGAGGATCGTCAACAGGGGATCGCCACCCGCGATCCATTCGGCGAGGAAGAGTAAGCATGTACATGTTTGATACCAATACGGTCAGCCAGCTGTTCCGTCGGCATCCCCGCTTGCTGCGCGTAATGGAAAAGATCCCGCCGTCAGCGGTTTGTATTTCCAGTATCACGGAGGCGGAATTGTTGTATGGCGTAGCCAAGCGGCAAAGTTTGGCGCTGAAAGCGACCGTGGCGGCATTCCTGGATTCCGTGACGGTGTATGCCTGGGACCGGGAAGCCGCGCATTGCTACGGAGCGATGCGCGCGGATATGGTGAAAAAGGGGCGGGTGATGGGGGCTTTGGATCAGCTTATTGCCGCACATGCGCAGAGTCGCGGTGCGACAATAGTGACTAACGATAAGGCGTTCGCCATGGTGCCGGGGCTGAGGGTCGAAGACTGGACCTAGTCCCGGTTACAACCCATTCACCAGCCGACAGGCTTCGGATTCCCAGCGGTAACCCACGCCATACACCGAGCGGATAAAAGATTTCTCTCCGTCGATCAGCTCCAGCTTGCGCCGCAGGTTTTTGATATGGCTGTCAATGGTGCGGTCGGTCACCACCCGGTAGTCGTCATACAGATTATTCAACAACTGCTCGCGCGAGAACACGTTGCCCGGCTGGCTGGCCAGCGTTTTCAGCAGGCGGAATTCCGCTGGGGTGAGATCCAGCATATGGCCCTGATAGCTGGCCTGAAAGCGCGGTTCATCAATGTGAAGCTGGGTTTCTTCCTGCGTATTGTCCAATGGGCGGTAGCAACGGCGCAGAATGGTTTTCACCCGGGCGACCACTTCGCGCGGGCTGTAAGGTTTGCAGATGTAATCATCTGCGCCGATCTCCAGCCCCAGCAGGCGATCGATCTCTTCAATTTTCGCCGTCACCATCACCACCGGGATATCGGTAAAGCGGCGGAGTTCGCGGCAGACGGTCAGCCCATCAGAGCCTGGCAGCATCAGATCCAGCAGGATCAGTGCAGGGGCATGTTCATGCACGGCAGGCACGACTTCGCTGCCGTTGGTCAGCCAACGTGTGGCGTACCCTGCGGCCTGCAGGTAGTCCACCAGCAGTTGGCCGAGCTTGGGTTCGTCTTCAACAATCATAATTTGCAACGGCTGATTCTGGGTTTCCATCATGACGCCTTATTCATTACCGGGGTGGCAAATTCTACTGTAATCCGCACGCCGCCCAAAGGCGAGTGCTGTGCGTAGATCGTCCCGTTGTGGGCTTCCACTATGTTTTGACAGATCGACAGCCCGAGTCCGGAGCCGCCGCTGGCACGATTGCGCGAACCTTCGGTACGGTAGAAGCGTTCGAAAATGCGCGCCAGTTGCTCATCATTGACGCCCGGCGCGCTGTCCTGCCAGTAAATCCGCAGGCGGCCCGGCACCGGTTCAACGCCGATCTCCAGCTTACCGCCGGCGTCGGTATAGCGCAGGCTGTTTTCCAGCAGGTTGTTAAACAGCTGATTAAGCCTGTCGGGATCGCCAAACAGCGTTGCCTGTTCCGGCAACAGGGTTACGATTTCCAGCTCTTTGGCGCGAAAACGTTCGCGGAAGCTGGCGACCGCGATTTGCAGCAAATGCACGCAGTCGACCGGTGATTTACGGTAGGCGAGTGCGCCGAGATCGGAGAGCGACAGTTGATGCAGGTCGTCCACCAGCTTGGTCAGGGTGGCGACCTCTGCTTGCAGTGAACCCAGTGAGGCCGGGGTCGGCTGACGCACGCCATCTTGCAAGGCTTCAAGTTCGCCGCGCAACACCGCCAGCGGAGTACGTAACTCGTGCGAGACATCGGCCATCATGGCGCGCCGCATTTGTTCGTTTTTTTCCAGCGAGGTGGCAAGCTGGTTGAAGTCCTGCGCCAGCCGCCCCAGTTCATCCTGGCTGCTGACGGCCACTCGGGTGCTGAAGTCCCCGGCCGCCAGCCGATGTGTCCCCGCCACCAACCGTTTCACCGGTGCCAGCAACCCGCGCGACATCAGCCAGGTCACCGCCGCTGCCAGCAGCGTGGAGAGGGCAACAATCATCCAGCTGGTGCGTCTTTGCTGTTGGTCGAAGTTAATGTCGGTATTGCGCGTCAGTCTTTCAATCGGCGTGGTGATCACCCAGCCGACGATTTCATTGTTATAGCGGATCGGATGGCGCGGGCCTTCCTTCGGCAGCGGGCCGGAATGCCCAACCAGCCGGTTAAATTGGCTGTCTACCACCCAAAACTGGGTGCGCCAGCCTTTAGGGGGCAGATTATGGCTGCTGTCGCTGTTTTGTTCGAACGAACGCATGATCTGGTAAACCACCTGATCGTTATTGCGCAGAAAGACCCAGTTACCGTGGCGGCTGTACTGTTCTTCCAGGGCTTCGCCCAGCATATTGATACGCTGCTCGTTGCTGTTCTTGATGTAGTCGATAAAACCGCGCTCGAAGCTGATGCGGACACCCCAGTGCATGGTGATGAGCACCAGCATGCAGGTGGCGAAGATCGCCATGAACAGTTTGCCGGTAATGCCTATTTTCATTATTGCAACCTCGTGGAGCCGGTACCCGGCTCTTTGGTCAGCGTACGGTTAGTCGTGGTATCAGCCGGGACACGGGCGAAGGCCAGTGCAGGCAGGGCGATAATTAACGCCATGCAGCAGTAGCTGTAAATAAAGGCGCTGTGAATCGCCGGGCTGCCGGAGATCACCTGTTGATGGGCAAAGCTGCCGATCAGAATACCGGCGATGCTGACGCCAAGGCTCATCGACAGTTGCATCACCATCGACAGCAGGCTGTTACCGCTGCTGGCCAGCCGATCAGGCAAATCTTTCAGCGTCAGGGTATTCATGGCCGAGAAGCGCAGCGAGTTGACCATGCCCTGGAAGAACAACACCACCGGCAACAGCCAGATCCAGCCGAGCATGGCAACCAGCGGGAAGCTCAGGCTGATCAACGCCAGCATCAGCGTTGCGGCCACCAGCACGTTGCGGTAGCCGAAGCGGTTAACCACTCGCACCACGATGCGCTTCATCCCCATGCTGCCGATAATCATCGGGATCATCATCAGCCCGGCGTGGAACGGGGAGAATCCCATGCCGACCTGCATAAACAGCGGCGTCATAAACGGCAACATGCCGCTGCCGATACGGCCCAGCAGGCTGGCCGTCAGCCCAATTTTATAAGTCTGGGTTTTGAATAATCGCAGCGAGAACAACGCCCGGCTGTTGCCGTGAGCATGCCACCAGTAGCCGGCCAGCGCCGCCACGCCAGCCACTACCAGGCCACCGATGGCGGTGGCAGGCAGCCCCATCCCTTTGTGGCCGTCAAGCGCCAGCGTCAGCGTCGCCATACCGATCGCCAGCATGATAAAACCACTGATATCGAAGCGCCGGGTTTGCATGCGGTAGTTGGGCATCAGCAGCAGCGTGGCGATGGCTCCGGCGATCCCCACCGGAATATTGATCAGGAAAATCCAGTGCCAACTGGCGTACTGCACCAAAAAGCCGCCCAGCGCCGGCCCCATCAGTGGGCCGATTTGGCCGGGCAGGGTAACGAAGGTCATCGCTGCCATATACTGTTCACGCGGGACAATTTTCATCACCGTCAGCCGACCGACCGGCACCATCATCGCGCCGCCGATGCCCTGCACCACGCGTGAGGCAATCAGCTCATTCAAGGTTTCGGAGCGGGCACAGAGGATCGATCCCAGAGTGAACAGCACGATGGCGCTGAAGAATACCCGCTGCACGCCAACCCGATCCGCCAGCCAGCCGCTGGCCGGCAGCATCACCGCCACCGTCAGTACGTAGGAGACGATCACCGATTGCATGCGCAGCGGATTCTCCCCCAGGCTGACAGCCATCGACGGCAGGGCGGTGTTGACGATGGTGGTGTCCAGCGTCTGCATAAAGAAGCCGAACGCCACAATCCAGAGTTGCCACTGTACTGAAGCGGTGTGTTTTATAAGCATCAATCAGCCATTATTGGGGCAAAGGATCCAGTTTCTTGCCGCGACGGAACTTCATCTGCAGCCGGTCAAAATACAGGTAAATCACCGGGGTGGTGTACAGCGTCAACAGTTGGCTGACGATCAGGCCGCCTGCGATGGTGATACCGAGTGGCTGGCGCAGTTCGGCGCCGTCACCGTGGGTCAGTACCAACGGCAATGCACCGAACAGTGCCGCCAGCGTGGTCATCATGATCGGCCTGAAGCGCAGCTGGCATGCCTGGAAAATGGCGTCCCGCGCGCTAATTCCGCCGTTGCGCTGCGCATCCAGGGCAAAGTCGACCATCATGATGGCGTTTTTCTTCACAATACCAATCAACAACATAATGCCAATCAGCGCAATCAGGCTGAACGGCGCACCAAACAGCTCTAGCGCCAGCAGCGCTCCTACGCCGGCAGAGGGCAGGGTGGACAGAATGGTCAGCGGGTGAATATAGCTTTCGTAGAGAATGCCGAGCACGATATACACCGTAGCGATGGCGGCAGCGATCAGTAGCAACTGGGATTTCAGCGTTTCCTGGAACACCTGTGCGGTACCGGCGAAGGCACCGCGCACGGTAGCGGGGACGCCGAGTGCCGTTATGGTGCGTTCCACGGCGGCGGTGGCATCAGACAGGCTGCCGCCTTCCGGCAGGTTAAACGAGATGGTTGAGGCGGCCGACAGCCCCTGATGGTTGACCGACAGCGGTGCATTGGCCGGTCGCCAACTGGCGAAGTAGGACAGCGGGATAGCCTTGCCGTCTTTGTTGATCACGAACATCTTGTCTAGCGAACTGACGTCCTGGGTATAGGGCGGCGCCACTTCCATCACCACTTTGTATTGATTGAGCGGCTGATAGATGGTCGAAATCTGGCGCTGGCCGAAGGCGTTGTTCAGCAGGTTGTTGGCGTCAGAGACCGAAATACCTAACCGGGCCATGGTCTCGCGATCGTAAACCAGATCCATTTCCGACCCTTTGTCCTGCTGATCGGAGTTGACGTCTGCCAGCTCCGGCAACGCGGCCAGCGCGGTACGGATCTTCGGCTCCCATTCACGCAGCGCGGCGAGATCATCTGCCAGCAGCGTGTACTGGTAGCTGGCGTTAGCCTGTCGGCCACCGACGCGGATATCCTGCACCGCCATCAGGAACAGGCTGGCTCCCGGCTCTTTGGCTAATCGGGCGCGCAGCCGGGCGATCACTTTCTGCGCATCATCGCTGCGCACCGACAGAGGTTTCAGCGAGATAAACATCGAGCCGCTGTTGGTGCGTGAACCCCCGGTAAAGCCGGTGACGTTTTCCACATCTGGATCATCGCGCACGATTTTCATGAAATCTTCCAGCTTAACGCGCATCGCCTGGAAGGAAATGCTCTGGTCAGCCTGGATAAAGCCCATCAGCCGGCCGGTATCCTGCTCCGGGAAAAAGGTTTTTGGAATGCTGACGTACAGCCACACATTGAGCGCGATGGTGGCTAAAAACACCGCCAGCACCCAGCGTGAGTGGCCAAGCACCCAACTCAGCGAGCGACCGTAGCCCTGTTGCAACGCCATCAGCATTTTTCCGAAGCCGCGTACGCGCCGCTGCGAGCGCGGCGGCTGGTGGCGCAGCAGATAGGCACACATCATCGGGGTTAGCGTCAGTGAGATAATCAACGACAGCCCGATCGACACCGACAGGGTCACGGCAAACTCTCGGAACAGACGGCCCGGCAGGCCTTCCATCAGCAGCAGCGGAATAAACACCGCCACCAGCGACACGCTCATCGACAGCACGGTAAAGCCGACTTCACGCACCCCGACCAGTGCCGCGTTGATCGGCTTCATGCCGGCCTCGATGTGGCGGGAAATGTTCTCCAGCACCACGATGGCGTCGTCGACCACGAAGCCGGTGGCGATGGTCAATGCCATCAGCGACAGGTTATTCAGGCTGAAGCCGCACAGATACATGGCGGTGAAGGAGCCGATCAGCGACACCGGTACGGCGACCGCCGGGATCAACGTAGCGCGGCCGGAACGCAGGAAGATGAACACCACCAGGATCACCAGCCCAATGGCAATCACCAGCGACTGTTCCACTTCAGCCAGTGAGGCGCGAATGGTCGGCGAACGGTCCTGGGCGATATTCAGTTGGATTGACGCCGGAATGTTGTCTTGCAACGCGGGCAATTCGGCGCGAATGCGATCGACGGTTTCAATGATATTGGCATCCGGTGCCCGGCTGATGGCCAGAATAATTGCCGGTTTGGCATTGGTCATCCCGGCGTTGCGCACGTCCTGCACCGAGTCGTTGACCGCGGCCACATCGCTCAGGCGCACCGCCGAGCCGTTGTTATAGTGAATAATCAGCGGGCGATAGGCCTCGGCGGTTTTCAACTCGTCGTTGGCCTGGAGCTGCCAGCGCTGCTGAGGATCTTCCACCGCGCCCTGCGGCCTGCGCACGTTGGCGTTGCTGATGGTCTGGCGCACCGCATCGAGCGATATACCCTGATTGAACAGGGCGCTCGGGTTGAGTTCGACCCGCACCGCAGGCAACGAACTGCCGCCGACTGAAACGTCACCCACCCCATCGGTCTGGGCGATTTTCTGCGCCAACTGGGTAGAGGCGAAGTCGTAAAGCTGGCCCTGGCTGTAAGTATCCGAGGTCAGCGTCAGGATCATGATCGGCGCGTCGGACGGGTTGACCTTGCGGTAGCTGGGGCGGCTTGGCATGCCGGTAGGCAGCAGGCTTTGTGCCGCATTGATTGCCGCCTGTACGTCACGTGCGGCCCCATTGATATCACGGTCGAGATCAAACTGCAGGATCACCCGGGTGCTGCCGAGTGAACTCATCGAAGTCATTTCATTGACCCCGGCAATTCGGCCCAATGCGCGTTCCAGCGGTGTCGCCACCGACGAGGCCATGGTCTCTGGATCGGCACCCGGCAGCGAAGCGCTGATCGAAATCACCGGATAGTCGACCTGCGGCAGCGGGGAAACCGGCAGCAGGCTGAAGCTAATCACGCCGCTGATGGCGATGGCTAATGTCAGCAACGTGGTGGCGACCGGCCGGTAGATGAACAGGGCGAAGAATTTCACGGCAGCTCCTGCGCATCCGGCTGGTGGCGAGTGTTACGCGCCAGCTTGTCAAACAGCAGATAGATCACCGGGGTGGTGAACAGCGTCAGGATCTGGCTCATCACCAGCCCGCCAACCATACAAACCCCGAGCGGGTGACGCAGTTCCGCGCCGACGCCGGTACTGAGCATCAGCGGCAGTGCACCCAGCAACGCGGCCAGCGTGGTCATCAGGATCGGCCGGAAACGCAGCAGGCAGGCCTGATAAATCGCGTCATACGGCGCCATTCCCTGCTCACGTTCGGCGGCCAGGGCGAAGTCGATCATCATGATGGCGTTTTTCTTCACGATGCCGATCAGCAGGATGATGCCGATAATGGCGATCACGTCCAGTTCACTGCCGGCCAGCATCAGCGCCAGCAAGGCACCGACCCCGGCGGTGGGCAGGGTAGACAGAATGGTCACCGGGTGGATAAAGCTCTCATACAGCACGCCCAGCACGATATACATCGCCACCACCGCCGCCAGGATCAGCCACAGGGTGCCGCCCAACGCTGCCTGGAACGCCAACGTCGCGCCCTGGAACTGGGTGGTGATGTCTTTTGGCATATTGAGGTTTTTTTCCGCCAGGGTGATGGCATCGACCGCTTCACCGAGCGAATAATTGCCCGCCACGTTAAAGGAGATGGTAGCCGCCGGGAACTGATCCAGATGGTTAACCGACAGCGGCCCGAAGCGCTGCTCTATTTTGGCAATGGTGCTTAGAGGCACTATGGTGCCGTTGCTGCTGGTCAGGCGGATATCATTCAGCGCCGCCAGCCCTGGCGTGCTGCTGACGTCATGTTCCAGCACCACACGGTACTGGTTAGCCTGGGTGTAAATGGTGGAAATTAACCGCTGACCAAAGGCGTTATACAACGCATTATCCACGTCGCTCATGCTGATGCCGAGGCGGGAAGCCGAATCGCGATCGACGTTTACATAGGCCACCAGTCCCTGATCTTGCCAGTTGCTGGTCACGTCTGCCAACTGTGGCGTTTGTTTCAGTTCCGCCATCAGTTTCGGCACCCACAGGCTCAGATCGTCCAGCGACATTGCCTGCAAAGTAAACTGGTATTGGGTGCGGCTGACCTGGGTGTCGATGGTCAAATCCTGCACCGGCTGCAGATACAGCTTCACGCCGGGGAACTGCGCGCTTTGCTGTTGCAGGCGGGTGATGATAGCCGGAATACGGTCTGCACGTTCGCTCAAGGGCTTGAGGTTGATCTGCAACCGGCCACTGTTGAGCGTGGCGTTGGTGCCGTCAACGCCGACAAATGACGTCAGGCTTTCCACCGCCGGGTCCTTGAGGATCTCTGCCGCCACCTGCTGTTGCCGCTCAGCCATATTGCTGAACGACACGGATTGCGGTGCTTCCAGCGTGCCCTGAATAATGCCGTTGTCCTGCACCGGGAAGAAGCCTTTTGGGATGATCAGGTACAGCAACACGGTGAGCACCAGCGTGCTGAACGCCACACCCAGGGTCAGCCAGGGATGATTCAGCACCGTTTTCAGCCATTTGCCGTAGCGCGCGATGACCCGATCAAAGAAACGCTCGGAGGCCGCAGAAAAGCGGTTCTGCTTGCGCAGCGATTCGTGACTCAGCATGCGCGCGCACATCATCGGTGTCAGCGTTAGCGAGACCACGGCGGAAATCAAAATCGCTACCGCCAGCGTCACGGCAAACTCACGGAACAGCCGACCGACGATATCGCCCATAAACAGCAATGGGATCAGCACCGCCACCAGCGAGAAGGTCAGTGAGATAATGGTGAAGCCGATTTCACCGGCGCCTTTCAGCGCTGCGTCGAGCGGTTTCTCCCCCTTTTCGATGTAGCGTGAGATGTTCTCGATCACCACGATGGCGTCATCGACCACAAACCCGGTGGCGATGGTCAGCGCCATCAGCGTCAGGTTGTTGATCGAAAAGTTCAGAAAGTACATGGCGGCAAAGGTACCGATCAGCGACAGCGGTACCGCGACGCTCGGAATAATGGTGGCCGGCACGTTGCGCAGGAACACGTAAATCACCATCACCACCAGCGCTACCGCCAGCAGCAGTTCGAACTGTACGTCGCTGACCGAGGCACGAATGGTGGTGGTGCGATCGGTCAGTACCTTGACGTCGACCGACTTCGGCAGGCTTTTAATCAGCGTTGGCAGCATCTCGCGAATGCTGTCGGCGGTGGTGATCACGTTCACCCCCGGCTGACGCTGAATATTCAACACAATGGCCGGTTGCTTGTTGGCCCAGGCCGCCAGCCGGGTATTTTCTGCGCCCTGTTCGATAGTGGCGATATCCTGCAGGCGGATCGCCGCGCCGTTTTGATAGGCGACAATCAGTTGGCGGTAATCGTCGGCGGACTTCATCTGATCGTTGGCGGACAGCGTGACCGAACGGGTTGGGCCATCCAGGCTGCCTTTGGCGGAGTTGACGTTGGCATTGCTGATGGCGGTGCGGATGGTTTCGCTGTCCAGGCCGTAGGCGGCGACGGCCGCCGCATTGAGCTTCACACGTACCGCCGGTCGCTGACCGCCGGAAATCGTGACCAGCCCGACGCCGGTGACCTGCGATATTTTCTGCGCCACGCGGGTTTCCACCATGTCTTCCACCTGGGTCATAGGTATGGCGGATGAGGTCACGGCCAGCGTCAGGATCGGCGGATCGGCGGGGTTAACCTTGCTGTAAATCGGCGGGTAGGGCAGGTCGCTTGGCAACAGGTTGGTGGCGGAGTTGATCGCCGCCTGCACTTCCTGTTCGGCGACGTCGAGCGGCAACTCAAGCTGGAATTGCAGCGTCACTACCGAGGCACCACCGGAGCTTTGCGACGCCATCTGTTTCAGGCCGGACATCTGGCCGAACTGGCGTTCCAGCGGGGCGGTGATGGCCGAAGTGACCACGTCCGGGCTGGCGCCAGGGTATAGCGTGACCACCTGAATGGTCGGATAGTCGACTTCCGGCAGGGCGGAAACCGGCAGGGCGCGATAGCCGATAATCCCTGCCAGCAGGATGGCCACCATCAATAATGTGGTGGCGACCGGGCGCAGAATAAACAGGCGGGATGGGCCGCCGCCGGGGTTAGGTGGCATCACCTGCATCAGGATTTCCCCTGAGCGCGCGGTGGATGGCTGGGTTTGGTGGTTGTCGCAGCCGCCTGCGGCGTCACCACTTCGACCTGCATGCCTTCAGTCAGGCGATCGATACCGTCGGTAACCACCCGATCGCCGACGTTAAGACCGGCGTTGATCACCACCTGTTGGCTGTCCTGCATGCCGGTAGTGACCAGGTGTTTGTTGACTTTGTTCTCTTCACTCAGGGTCCAGACGAAGTTGCCTTCGTTGCCCATTTGCAGCGCTGCGGTTGGGATAACGGTCGCATCATGCAAGGTTGCCACTTTCAGCCGGGCGTTAACAAACTGATTGGGAAACAGTGCGTCGTCCTCGTTGGTAAAACGCGCCTTCAGCTTGATGGTGCCGGTGGTGGTATCGATCTGGTTATCCAGGCTCAGCAGCGAACCGGTCGCCAATTGGCTTTGGTTGGTGCGATCCCAGGCTTCGACGCTGACCGGGCCGGCTTTTTGCGCTTTGATCAAATCGCTGATATTGGCTTCCGGCAGGGTAAATACCACGTCGATAGGGTGAGTCTGGGTGATCACCACAATGCCGGTGGTGCTGCCGCTGGTGATGTAATTACCGACATCCACCAGCTTCAGGCCGACGCGGCCGTCGATCGGTGCGGTGATACGGCTGTAGGTGATTTGCAGTTTGGCGCTGTCGACCGTGCCCTGATCGGCTTTGATCGCCCCTTCTGTTTGTTGCACTAAGGAAAGTTGGGTATCCAGATCCTGGCGCGAGACCAGATTGGTTTTCGCCAGTTGCTGATAACGTGCCAAATCACGCCGGGCGTTGGCAAGCGTGGCCTGATCTTTGGCCAGTTGCCCCAGTGCCTGGGTCAGTTGTACTTCAAATGGGCGTGGGTCGATTTCAACCAGCAGATCGCCGGCCTTGACCTGTTGGCCTTCGGTAAAGTGGATAGCCATCAGTTGGCCGTCAACCCGGCTGGTCACGGTCACGGTGTTGGCGGCGGTGGCGGTGCCCAGCCCGGAAAGGTAGCGTGGTACCGTCTGCTGCGTGACGGTCGCGGCCTGCACCGGTGACATGGGTGCCCCACGTCGGCCACCGGCAGCCTGGCCGCTACCTGCATGGCGCGCACCCGGTGCGGTAGCTGTAGCCGGTGGTGAAGCGCTGAAGTGACGCCAAATCAGCACGGCGGCAATAGCCACAATGACCACCACCAGCAGGCGCAGTATCAGTGAACGACGTGGTTTTTTTGCATTCATGGCGGCGAAAATATCTCCAAAAGGGCAGGCGTGCGGGCACTCATTGCCTCAAAAGTTACACTCCTTACAGGATACTAGTTTAGCCAGCAAAGACGGCATAAAGATGAAGGAAATATGGAGGAACCGTCAGCATTGTCCGAATTAGTTGTAGATTTGATCATGTCAGGTTTATAAGAGACTTAAACGGGCTTATAGCCAATGTGTTTTAGCCTGCCTTCCGATTTTACGCTAATAATTAACCTGCAAATCATTAACCCCATGGAGCATGCAATGAGCAACAGAGAACTGGGCCGTTCGGGCATCAAAGTGCCGGCATTAACCTTCGGTGGCAACGTGTTCGGCTGGACGGCGGATCGCGAAACTTCCTTCAGCTTGCTGGATGCACTGGTGGAGAATCAGCTTAATTTTATTGATACCGCCGACGTGTATTCGAGCTGGGCACCGGGCAACCAGGGCGGTGAGTCCGAAAGTACGATTGGTCAGTGGCTGAAAAAAAGCGGCAAGCGAGACCAGGTGATTATCGCCACCAAGGTGGGTAAACCCATGGGGGAAGGAAAGCAGGGGCTGTCGCCGCGCTATATCCAGCAGGCGGTCGAGGATTCGCTGCGCCGTCTGCAGACCGACTATATCGACCTTTATCAGTCACATGATGATGACCGGGATACGCCATTGGCAGAAACCCTGTCGGCGTTCGATACGCTGATCAAGGCCGGCAAGGTGCGAGCAATCGGCGCCTCTAACTATCAGGTCGATCGTCTGGAAGAAGCGCTGACAGTCAGTGAGCAGGAAGGTCTGGCACGTTACGAAACCCTGCAACCGGAATATAACCTGTACGCGCGTGAAGGTTACGAGCAAGGATTGGAAGCGGTGGCGCACCGTCATGGCCTGGGGGTAATTAACTTCTTCTCGTTAGCCAGCGGCTTCCTGACCGGCAAATACCGCAGCGAGCAGGATATTGGCAAGAGCCAGCGTGGTGACAGAGTGATTGCACAGTATCTCAATCCGCGTGGTTTTAAAATCCTGGCGGCGTTGGATAGCGTTGCGGCGAAATACCACACCTCAGCGGCGCAGGTTTCGCTGGCCTGGCTGATGGCAAGACCGGGCATCACCGCACCGATCGTCAGCGCCACTTCGCTGAAACAGTTGGATGAGCTGATTAGCGCCACCCGACTGCGGTTGGATGCCGAACATATCAGCGCACTGAACCAGGCCAGCGCCTGGTAATAGGGTTAGCTGCGGACGGCGTTAATCAATGACAGCAACTGCGTCAGGCAGGCTTCAATGGTGCGCCCCGCGGTATCAATCGTCACCACCGGTGTGCTCCAGGGCGTGTAATCATGGGCGGTGACATTTTCCCAATTGGGCAAACGTAACCCGGCAATATCACCGTCGCGGGTTTCGACTCGTCGGCGGTGTTCCGTGTGGTCGGAACAGACCACTTCAATATCCAGGCAGGCAGTGCCAGCCCGTAGTGCAACGCTATGCCAGTCCTCACGCGTGACAGGCAGCGGATTGACCGAGTCGGCAATCACGGTGTGACCCAGGCGCAGGTTATCTTCGGCGACGCCATAAGCGGCAAAATATCCCGCCGGGCCAATATCATTGGCCAGAGACCCGCTGTTGCGGATCGCCTGTTCAAGGGTATCGATTCGCAGATGCATTGCGGGTAATGCGCTGGCCAGCGCCCGTGCAAGTGTAGTTTTACCGCTGCCCGGCAGGCCGGAAAAAACGATCAGCATTGTTGCTCCCGCCATGATTGTTGTGCCAGCCGATACAGTACATGTTTTTGCAGCGGATGGTCTTGCGGCAGTCGTGGGTGCAGGAAATTTTCGTCACGGGACGTCATGCCAATGCGTTCCATTACCCGGCGTGATGGCTCGTTGCTTTCGGCGGTAAAAGAGACCACTTTAGCCAAATCCAGCTGTTCGAAAGCGTAGCGCAGTGCGGCCCGGGCAGCCTCAGAGGCATAGCCTTTACCCCAGTGCGCTGCGGTTAACCGCCAGCCGATTTCTACGCAGGGTGAGCAGGGCAGATCGTCCGCCGGGATCGCCAACCCGACAAAGCCGATAAAAGGCGCGCCATCTTTTTCTTCCACCGCCCACAAACCCCAACCGTTTTGCTGCATAAACTGGCGGATTTTGTCAGCCTGCGCGTAGCTTTGCTCGGCTGTCAGCGGGGCAGGGAAATAACGCATCACCTGTGGATCGGCATTGAGTGCGGCGAATGCCGGCAGGTCTTGGTCGCGCCAGGCACGCAACAGCAACCGGTCGCTTTCGAAGGGGAGTATTTCACTCATCGACTTGGCTCCAGTGAACAAAGGCGCGGCAAGCCGCGCCTTCTGGTCATTAACGGAACAGCGTTTGCGCCCAGCGTGCCAACCCGGCGGTGACCGAGCCGAAGTCGTTGCCGCCGACGATAGGAATGCCCGGCAACTGCTGTTGCAGCGCGGCGCGCAGCAGCGGTGAACGTGCACTGCCGCCGGTGAGATAAATCACCTGTGGCGCTGTCTGGCTGCTGGCCAGCGCGGCGCTGACCTGTTCCTGGATGCGCAACAGCGGCTGCGAAATAGCCTCGGCAAGCTGATCCTGGCTGATGGTTTCCGCCAAATCAGCCTGGACGAAAGCCAGCGGTGCGCTGATGTTTTGCTGCGCAGACAGGGCGATTTTACTCTCCTCCGCCGCGCGCACCAAACGGTAGCTCAGACGTTGCTGGTGGACTTTCAGCAGGCGTTTGACCTTTTCCGGCTCGGCGGCATCGCGGATCAAATCTTGCAGCATGCGGCCGTTGGCGACGCTGTAAAAGTCGTTCTGCGCCGGCACGTCGTTGGTGGCGACTGCGTTCCAGTAGGGCAGCGCGGGCAGAGCGATACCCTTTCCGGTTTCGCCGCCCATGCCGAACAGCGGCATCAGCTGTTTGAATGCCAGCATGATATCCAGATCGTTACCGCCAACGCGGCAACCGCTGTGTCCCAGCAGGCTTTGCTGGCGATCGGCGCGGTCACGCCATTGCGGCCCCATCAGCAAGACTGAACAGTCAGTAGTCCCGCCGCCGATGTCTACCACCAGCACGGTTTTCTCTTCGCTCAGCGTCGCTTCAAAGTCCAGCCCTGCTGCGACCGGCTCAAACTGGAATTCAATGTCCCTGAACCCGGCACGTTCGGCAGCGCGCTGCAAAATGCCCTGCGCCTGCTGGTTGGCCTCTTCACCACCCATGCCCTGGAAGTTGATCGGGCGACCGATGACCGCCTGGCTGATGCTGTCCTGCAGAACGTTTTCTGCCTGGCGCTTGATGTGGAACATCATGGCGCACACCAGATCTTCAAACAGTGCGATCTGCTGTGGCTTCAGGCCGTTGGCACCCAGGAAGGATTTCGGTGAGCGAACAAAATACACCTCTTCCGGATCTTCAACGTAGTGCGCCAAGGCCTGCAGGCCGAACAGCACGCTGTTATTCGCGACCGGAATATCTTCCTCGCGATTGAAGTTGATCGCCCGGCGCAGCAGTTGCTGGTTCTCTTCGCTGCCGGTCGGCACCTGCCAGTGACGGTGCAAGCACTCGCTCACGGCTTCCCGCGTCGGCGCGCACAGCATCGACGGTAAATAGGGTTCGTTGTTTTCCAACGTCAGCAGCTCGGGGCCGTTATCACGCATCACTGCGACGGAACAGTTGGCCGTTCCGTAATCGAATCCAATAAACATGTCTTTTCTCATTCCCCATGCCGATGAAGGGGGGCGACTTTACCCGAGACTTGCCCCCCGGGCAATGTGTGAGCGCTTAACTGACGAAAATTTTAGCGGCGAACGGGAGCGCATGCTTAACTTAATGTCCGAATCCCGCACGTCAGCGCATCAGCCGAGTCGCATAATGAACAAAAAACTGACCCCGAGCGTGGCCATGAAAAACCAACAGCAGGCGTTGTATCAGGCACTGAGTGCGCGCGATCGCAAATTCGATGGCCGCTTCTTCGTCGGCGTTTCTTCGACCGGCATTTATTGCCGCCCGGTGTGCAGTGCCCGCACGCCGAAAATCGAAAACTGCACCTTTTACCCGAGCGCGGCGGCGGCGGAGCTGGCGGGTTTTCGCCCCTGTCTGAAGTGCCGGCCGGAGTTGGCACCCGGGCTGGCGTTGATCGACCTCGGCAATCGCTATGCTCAGGTGGCAGTACAGCTGATTGAACAGGGCTATCTGTCGGAGCACAGCTGCGAGCAACTGGCCGCGCGGTTGGGAATCTCCGATCGCCACCTGCGGCGCATTTTTGCCGATCAGTTTGGCGCCTCACCGATTGATTATGCCCAGTCGCACCGGCTGTTACAGGCCAAACGGCTGCTGGCGGATACCGATATGCCGCTGAGTGAGGTGGCGTTTGCCGCCGGTTTTGGCAGCCTGCGACGCTTTAACGAGCTGTTCAAGGCGCGCTACCGGCTGATCCCCTCGGCGCTGCGCAGCAGCAGCGGCCGTAATGAGCGTACCGTCGCCAGCGGCCTGGTGTTTCATTTGGGCTACCGGCCACCCTATGACTGGCCGCGCATGCTGAGCTTTTTGCAAACCCGTGCGGTGAGCGGGGTGGAACGGGTTGAGGGGCAGCAATATCTGCGGGCGATCGCCATCACTCAGGGCGGTATTGACTATCAGGGTTGGGTCAGCGTACAGCCGGAGGCGGCCCGCAATCGGGTGCGGGTAGAGATCGCTCCGGCGCTCAGCCGGGTGACCACGGAAGTGTTACGCCGTATCCGCCAACTGTTCGATCTGGATGCCGCACCGGATCTGATCACCCAGGCCTTGGGAGCACTGGCCGCCGATGCGCCGGGCTTGCGGCTGCCCGGCTGCGTCAACAGTTTTGAACAGGCGACCCGGGCGGTGCTTGGGCAGTTGGTCAGCGTCAAGATGGCGGCGACTTTTGCCGGACGCATGGCGGAACGCTGGGGAACGCCGTTGGAACAGCCCTACGCCGGCATTACCCATGTGTTCCCCAATGCTGAGCAGGTGGCGCAACTGCAACCCGAGGAACTGCGCCCGCTGGGGGTGCAACTGAAACGCGCAGCGGCGCTGATCGCCATTGCACGGGCGGTCACCGAAGGGCGGTTGCAGTTGGATAACGTGCTGGATATTGAGCAGGGGATCAAGGCACTGACCGCGTTGCCGGGAATTGGCAGTTGGACGGCCAGTTATATCGCTATGCGCGCCTGGTCATGGCCGGACGTCTTTCTGGCGGGGGATTATCTGATCAAACAGCGCTTTCCGGGGATGACGCCACGCCAGATTGAAAACTATGCTGAACGCTGGCGGCCATGGCGCTCCTACGCCACGCTGCATCTGTGGCATAACGAGGGCTGGGCACCGTCAGAGGACACTGACGGCTAGCGCGTTACTCTTCGGCGGCGATGCGCGCCAGCAGGCTGTCGATCCCTTCTCGCATCAGGAACGTCAGGACTTTCTCGCGTTCGCTTTCGCTCAGGTGATAGTAATACTCAACCCATACCGCCAACGGATCCTGACGTTCAACCTGATATTCTGCGGGAGCCTCTTGCAACATCAGCAGGCTGCGCGCGCCGATCGGCAGGCTGTTGATGTGGTATTCCACCGCTTTGCCCTGGACGCCTTTTCGACGGCGACTGATCCAGCCTTCACGGCGGGCCATCAAGTTGATTCCCTGTGGTGAGGAGGGCAGTCCTGCAATGCCGGTCAGCTCTCTGGCGGCAAACCACTCGTTTTTCATAGCCATTATCCCTGAGCCATCACGTTTAAAAATGGGGGTGGAAATTAACGCGCGTGCTGATTTCCGTATCGAGGTATTGTTCAAACGATTAACTTTGACTCGTTAGTTATACCACTAACCTCAGGTTGGCTAAGCAAAAAAAGTGTGATGGGGGCGTGGGGGCAAATGACGCCACAGCCCGAAAAACGGAAGAGTGAGGCAGAATAAAGGGGAACGAGGGGAGCGAACGTCGAAGACAGCCGCGGAGTCATGCCGCCCGCGGCTGTCTCAGTGCTATTGTCAGACCCTTGTGGCTAACTTTTGCGGTGTGGTTCTTCAGGACTCAGCATCTTTTTTTGCCGTGCTTCGTACAGATAGACCTGCCCGCGACCCTGATGTTTGGCGGTGTAGCAGGCGATATCGGCCTGTGCCAGCAGTTCACTGCTATTGCCGCCGCCGGTATGGATGCAGGTGATGCCTGCGCTGGCCCCGACGTGATAAACCTTGCCCTCCCAATAGAATGGGGACTGGCTGATGTAGTTCACCAGTTGCTGCATCAGGGATTTGGCCTGCTCGGATGAGCAGTCAAACAGGATCAGGCCGAACTCATCGCCACCCAGCCGGGCCAGACAGTCACTGTGGCGCAGATGGTGCTGCATCAGTTGCGCGATATCCCTCAGCAACGCATCCCCTGCCGCATGGCCGGCACTGTCATTGACCGCTTTAAAACGGTCGAGATCGAGGAACACCAACGCATGCTGGCGTTGTTTTTCAGCGGCGCCGGCGATGGCGTTTTTCAGCCGTTTCTCAAAGTTGGTACGATTGGGCAGGGTGGTCAGGGCATCGTGAGAGGCGCTGTAACTGAGCTTACGCATCAATTCGCGTGAGACGGTGACGTCTTGCAGCACCATCACTGCCCCCATCACTTCATCATTGAGGGTTTTCAGCGGCGATACCGACTGCTGAATGTCGAAGTGGCGGCCGTCGCGGCTGTGCAGCACCAGGGCATAATCGGCTGAAAGCTGGCGGTTTTCCTGCAGGCAGCACTGAACTGGGTTTTCGACTTCTGAGCCGTCTTTGCCGTTGGTCATGCGTACCACCCCGGCGATCGGCATGCCCACCGCCAGACTCAGTGGCCAGCCACACATCTGTTCGGCCACCGGGTTCATAAAGGTAATCTGCATGGCATCGTTGGTTGAAATCACACCTTCGCCGATGGCGTCGAGGGTGATATGCAGACGCTCTTTCTCCTGGTGGAGCGCTTCGGTCAGGTTGCGTACTTCGGTCATGTCGATGTTGGTGCCGATCATGCGCAGTGGCTTGCCCTGGGTATCCAGAATGACGTTGCCCTGACCGCGGATATGGCGCACTTTCCCTTCGCGGGTGAGCAGTCTGAATTCCAGGATAAACGGCCGTGGCTGGTCCAGCAAAGAGGACATCTCAAGGTCGGTACGCTCACGATCTTCCGGCAGCAACAGGGTCCGCCACAGCGACAGCGTCGGCTTCTGGTCCGGGCTGAGGTCATAAAGCTCAAACATGCGTTTGTCCCAGGTGAGCTCTTCGCCGTCCATCACCCATTCCCAAACGCCGATCCCCCCGACCTGATTGGCCAGGGTAATGCGCTCGACCAGCCGGTGATTTTCCGCTGCGGTGCGTTTCAGCTCGCTGATGTCTTCCACCTGAGAAATAAAATACAGCGGCAGGCCTTCGGCATCGCGCACCATCGATACCGCCAGTAGCGTCCAGACGTGCTCACCGTCGCTGCGGATATAGCGTTTTTCGAGGGTGTAGCTGCTGATATGGCCGTCGAGCAGGTCGCGCAACTGCACCAGATCCGCATTGAGATCGTCCGGGTGAGTGATCTCCTGAAACGTCAGGCGTCGCAGCGCCTCCGGGGTGTAGCCCAGTAGCTTGCACAACGCCTGGTTGACCTGCAGCCATTGCCCCTGCGGTGACACCAAGGCCATACCGATGGCGGAATACTCCAGCGCATTACGAAAGCGGATTTCGCTCTCGACGATATGCTGCTTTTCTACCCGGAAGGCGTGCATCACCATCGCCATCGAATGCGCCGGGATCAGAATCAACAGGATCGGCAGGTAGATTTCAATGTCGCTGAGCGGCGTAGTGGGTGTACGGAAATGCAATAACCCCAATGAAATCATTACGGTGATCATGAGCGTGGTGCAAAAGCAGATGGTGAAGGCTTCCAGCCGTGGCAGAGCGATCGCCGCCCACAGCAGCGGCAGGATGACGAAGGTAAATGGAAAGGGCAGGTGGGCCAGCGCCAGATAACCGAAAACCAGCGACGCTATCAGCGCCAATAACAGCGGGAAAAGGTTTAACTGTTCCAGCATGCGACGGCGGTACACCAACCCGATGGGGGCCAGCGACAGTACGCCAATGGCTTCCGAAATAAACCAGGTGTTAAACGGCTGCCAGAAGCTTTGTCCGGGGATCGGAGCCCACCAGGCCGCCAGTAAGGCGCTGAATAACGGGGTGAAGATCACCGCACAGACCACAAATTTCAGCCAACTGGCCAGGCTGTTCAGCGGATCGTCCGGTAACAGCATACGGCGCAGCAACAGAGTACAGACCACGGCCTCCAGCAGGTTGATCAGCGACAGTTTGAACGGTAGCCAGCTAAAGCCGTACAGGAGCGTGCTGGCGGTGACAATGGCGGCTCCACTGGCCAGCAAGGGCAAGCCCCACTGGTGTGGTGAGTAGCGATATAGCACCATGATGATGGCGGCGGTCGGGAACCACAGCGGGGTAAAGTGGCTGGGCTCGTTGGACAACGTCAGGCACAGCAGCGCCAACAGGAAAACCACGGCGGCCGCCAGTAAGGTATGCGTCAGCAGTGCGCTTTTGCGCGTGGTGAGATGATTCGGTGCGCTGATATCCATAGACAACCTTAATACTGGCATCTGTCACTGAACGACGTCATGACGCGGATGAGGTGGAAAGTTTATTGCCAAAGGGTAGTACAGTGCGGCAAGAAAGCCTACTGCATCAGGCGGTTTTAGTGAGCTGTAGCAAAAGCCGGCGTTGCCGCCGGCCATCAGGATTCAGAGCAGGAAAATGGTGGCCAGACCGAGGAAAATAAAGAAGCCGCCGGTGTCGGTCAGTGCGGTGATCAAGACGCTGGAACCGACCGCCGGATCGCGCCCCATTTTTAGCATGGTCATCGGGATCACTACCCCCATCAGCGCCGCTACCAGCAGGTTGAGGATCATCGCCAGCGTCATCACGCCGCCCATCGCCCAGTCGCCATACAGTAGCCAGGTGACTATCCCCATGATCCCGCCCCAGACCACGCCGTTGATGATGGCGACCCCCAGCTCTCGGAACATCAGGCGGGAAATATTGCCGACCTCAATCTGATGCAGCGCCAGCGCACGAACGATCATGGTGATGGTCTGGTTGCCGGTGTTACCGCCGATACCCGCGACAATCGGCATCAACGCGGCCAGCGCCACCAGTTGCGAAATAGTGTGTTCAAACAGACCGATAACGCGTGAGGCAATAAACGCGGTACACAGGTTAATCGCCAACCAGGCCCAGCGGGTTTTCACCGCTTTGCTGACCGGGGCAAACACGTCTTCTTCCGGGCTTAAGCCCCCCATGCGGCGCAGGTTGCTGTCGCTTTCTTCGTTGACCACGTCAACGATTTCTTCAATGGTCAGACGGCCCATCAGCTTGCCTTTGGCATCAACCACCGGGGCGCTGATCAGGTCATAACGTTCGAACGCACTGGCGGCTGCCTCGGCTTTATCTTCCGGCAGAAAACGGGTGGGATCGCTGTCCATTACCGTCTGCACCAGCGTTTCCGGGTCATTTAGCAGCACGGCGGTGAGCGGCAATTCGCCCAACAGGGTATTTTTACGATCGGTGACAAAGAGTTTGTCGGTGGCCGCCGGAATGGTTTTGCGCAGGCGCAGGAAGCGATGCACCGCCCCCAGAGTGACGTCCGGGCGCACCGTGACCAGTTCAAAATCCATCATCCAACCGACGGTGTCTTTACCGTAGTGGATCATCTCGCGCACCTGCGCGCGTTGCTCCGGATCCATTGAGGTCAGCAGGCGACCCATCAGGTTACGCGGCAGGTATTGTGCCAGATAGGCCTGTTCATCGACGTCCAGCGTTTTGATCGCTTTGAGCAGGTCTTTGTCGCTCATCTCTTCGATCAGGCTGTCCCACACTGGTTCGGCCACTTCCACCAGCGTCTGACCGCGTTTGGCGTTGCCGATCAATCGCCATACTGCCAGGCGCTCGTCCTGCGGCAGGGCTTCCAGCAAGTCTGCCAGGTCAGCGGCGTGCATATCATCCAGCAGGCCGGTGATTTCAGCGGTCTGGTTTAGCAGTTCGCTTTTGCTGAGGGCATTTTCATCCCCTGGGCGACCGAGAATGCCGTCGACCAGGTCTTTGTTGTTTAACAGCAGAGAAAGAATGCGCTGGCGATACTCAGCGACTTTTTGAACGTTATGCGTTGCGGCTGACATGGTATTCCTTACTGGCACTCGGTGATCCTTACAGACGGACTCTGGACAACATAGAGCATAGTGAATGCAGGCGTCATTTTTATGATATGGGTGCAGAAGCTGAGGAATAAGTAAGGGGCCTGGCATGCCGAAATGCCGGCAGGCTGCTTAACTATTCGCAAGCCCTGCAGAGGAGCTCGAGTCTGTGGGTTCAGGGGGTTGTGTCCTGATTTTCACCGCCGATCTCGGTGGTGCTTTGATAAGGGGCGAGTTGTTTTTCCTGATGATGGGGCACCGCGACAACCGCAGCATACAACAGACGGCCGACCAAAATGATAAAGCTGATAAACAGCACTATTTTAGTCATTTGTCCGGTGGTTTTTTTACGCATATATCACCCGGCCATGCCGGTTTCCTGTGTTATACCCGTGCGTCTTGCCAGCGGGAGGGGGCGGATACATTGCCTCGATCCTGTCTGGGGATGGCGGGGGATTAAAGCCGATAAATTGTAACCGGAATTTTAGCTATCGATGACAAATATTGTCTATTTATTTCCGGACGGCAAAACAAGGTATTTCACCGGTGTTTAGCTCGGGTTTTAGTTTCTCTCTGGGATCAGCGGGTTAAGGCAATACAAAATAGGGCTTTACACATTATTACCCAACTTTTCTTTTTTGATTGATCGCAGTCAAGCCTCCGCTGACCCCAGCGCCTAAAATTCCCCCCATTCCCCTGTCGCATATGTTATTTTCACTTTGCCTCATGAATGGAGAGAGGTACGTAAAGGAACCTGCCTTATTACCTGAACGCGTGAAGGGAATTACGCTCTGAAGGATTCGCTATTTTTATGGTTAAGCCAATATTCTGGAAACTTTTGCGCGAGCGCTGGTGGGGTTGTCCCCTCATCTGGGGCCTGTTATTGATCCCGTTCGCCGGTTGGTTGTCACCGCGCATTATGCTGCCCGAGGGCAAAGTCTATTTGCTCTATCTGCCACTGACGGCCTGCATGGCGTTGCTGATGGTTTATGACTGGCGTGCGCTGCCGGGCATTACCCTGGCTATCATGCTGCGTTACGGTCTTCGACTGGGCCTGGAAAGCGGCATGTTGGTGATGTTGCTGTACCTGTTTTGTCTGGGCCTGTGCTGGCTGGGGTACCGTAGCCAAACCCAGCGGCGTTGGTGTGCGGCCCCGGGGGTACCGGCGCTGGTCAAGGCGCGCCTAATCTGGTTGGTGGTGTTGCCGGCGCTGCTGTTTATCTTCGGCCTGAAGCTGCTGGTCAGTCTTGCCCAATTGCCTGATGAACTGGGAATGATGCCGGGCGATAGCAGCCACCTGTTGGCCCTGGTTAATTTCCAGGCTTTGTTGCTGGGTAGCCTCTCCGCCATGCCGCTGTTTTACTTCATGTTACGCATTCTGAACAAGCCCGGATTTGCTCTGACCCTTTGGCGGCGTTTTGGCCGCGAAATGGCGCCAAACGTCAATAAAAAAGAACTGGTGCTGTGGCTGTCAGTGCTGGGCGCTATGGTGGCTCTGCTGTCTTATCAGGCCAAAAGTGCCAATCCTTTGCTGCTGGGGGGCTACGGCCTGATATTGCTGCTGCCGGTGATGTTGTACGGTGCGATGCGTTTTGGCTATCAATTCATCTGTATTATCTGGTCCGCCACCCTGCTGGTACTGTTTTTCAATTATCCCGGTTATACCCAGCGCGAGAATCTGCTGCTTAACCTGGCGGTGATCTCTTCGATGATGGTGGTGTTTACCCTGTGCATTTACCTGATGTCGGCACTCAATACCCGTCAGCGTTTGAGCCACGCCAGAGCACAAAGCGCCTCGCTGCAGGATCCGGTGATTGGCCTGCCTAACCTGCGTGCCCTCAAGCGCGATCTGGCCCAGTCGCCACCTTCAACCCTGTGTTTTCTACGGGTCAGCGAGTTGGATTTGCTGAGCCGTAACTACGGCATGCAGTTACGCATTCGCTTTAAGCAACAGCTGGCGGCGCTACTGCATCAGGTGTTGGCACCTGGCGAGGGGGTTTACCACCTGCCGGGTTATGATCTATTGCTGCGAGTGGACGCCGAAGACAGCGAAGCAAAGGTGGCGGAGGTTTACCGCGCACTGGAGAAATTTCGCCTGATATGGAACGGCTTGCCGCTCCACCCCCCGCTGGGGTTAGGGTATTGCAGCGTGGTGGCCGATTTTGAACATCTGTACCTTCTGCTGGGGGAATTGAGCTCGCTGGCGGAGGTATCACTGACCAGCGGCAAACCGGAGAGCGTGCAAAACGGTGGTCATCTGGTGCAGGGGGAAATCAAGCGCAAGGTGGCGTTGCTGCACGGCGTGCAATATTCGCTGGATAACGATGGGTTTATCCTGATGGCGCAGCCGATCGTTGGCCTGCGTGGCGACCGATATCATGAAATTTTGCTGCGTATGCACGACGAACGGGGGCAAATCATCTCGCCGAATGATTTTCTGCCGGTGGCGCACGAGTTCGGTCTGTCCTATCGGGTGGACATTTGGGTACTGCGCCATACGTTGAAATTTATGGATCAGCATCGGGCAGATCTCCCCAGCGCGCGCTTTGCGGTGAATCTGTCGCCTTCTTCGCTGTGCCGACCGATGCTGTGCCACGATGTGAACAGCCTGCTGGAGCAGTACCGGATTGAGCCCTATCAGCTGACGCTGGAGGTCACGGAATCGCACTTGCTGCAGGATACTGATTACGCCAGGTCGAACCTGCAGGCGCTGCGCGAAATGGGCTGCCGCATCGCGCTGGACGATTTCGGCACCGGTTATGCCAGCTACGAACGGCTGAAGATACTGCCGGTCGACATGTTGAAAATCGACGGCGAGTTTGTCCGCGACATGCTGACCAACCCGGTGGATTTCCAGGTGATTGCGTCTATCTGCAAGGTGGCACGGATGAAGCGGCTGACCATTGTGGCGGAATACGTCGAAAGCATGGAACAGTTGGCTGCGTTGAAGGGGGTCGGTGTTGACTATATGCAAGGTTATTTCATCGGTGAACCACAACCGTTGGCGGCGTTGTTACCGGTACAAGATTGAATTGTGCCCCCCGGCTGTCAGGGGGCACAGACTCAGGCCGAGCGTTGCTCGTTCTGTGAACCTTCTTCTTCGCAAATCAGTTTCCAGCCTACCACGTCGTTCCAGTAGGCCTGTTCGCGTTCGAGATCCAGTTGCACCAGATTGTTCAGTGCCAGATAACCGGCCGGGAAGCGCAGCGTCCAGTGGTTATCGTCGGTGCTCAGGCGCAGGGTCTCTGGCGTGGTGGTCGACTGGCGCTGGTTGTTGAGCAGGGTACTCAGGCGCAACAGTTGGATCAGCGGCAGATAATGCTTCTTCTTGAACAGGTTCAGGCGCGGCAGTTCTTCCAGCTTGATGCCCTTGCGGTGGAAGCGCACCAGCGCCGCCAGCAGCAACTGCTGCTCCTGGTTGAAGCCAGGCAGGTTGGTGTTTTGCAGAATATAGGCCGAGTGGCGGTGCATGCCGCTGTGGTTGATGCTCAGCCCCACTTCATGCAGCATCGCGGCCCATTTCAGCAGCGCTTCCAACTGAGGATTCGCCAGCTTGGTGTTTTGTGCCATCCACTGTGCGTATAACAGCTCGGTGGTATCCAGCACCCGTTTGGCCTGTTCACGGTCGATATTGTAGTGATCGGCCAGGCTTTTGGCGGTACGGCTGCGAATATCCTGGTGGCGGAAACGGCCTTCCATTTCGTACAGTACGCCTTCGCGCAGCGCGCCGTCGGAAAGACGTAGATCGCGGATCGCCAACGCATCGAATACGCCGCACAGGATCGCCAGACCCGGTACAAAGACCGACTGACGGTCTTCCGACAGCCCCGGCAGGCTCAGGGAACTGAAGCTTTTAAACTGCAACACCTGTTCCGCCAGCATCTCCAGCCGTTCCAGGGTGATCAGGCCGTCTTTTTCGCCCATCTCTACCAGCACTTCGTGTGCGGCCTTGATGGTGCCTGACGCGCCCAGGGCATATTGCCAGCCCTGAATACGGTATTGCCAGGCCAGGGTTTCCAACTTCTGTGCCGCCGCCAGGCGTGCACGTTTGAAATTGTTTTTGCTGATTTCACCGCCTGGGAAAAACTGTTGGGCGAAACTGACGCAGCCCATACGGCGGCTTTCTGCCAGCAGCGGTTCAAAGTCTTCGCCGATCACCAGTTCGGTAGAACCGCCACCGATATCGATCACCAGCTTGCGGCCTTTTTCCGGTTGGGTGTGTTCCACACCCATAAAGATCAGACGCGCTTCTTCCTGCCCGGCGATAATTTCGATCGGGTAGGGGATCACTTTAGCCGCACGCTTGAGGAACACTTCGGCGTTAACCGCCTGGCGCAGGGTATGGGTCCCGACGATGGTGACGTTATCTGCCGGGAAGCCCTGCAGCCGTTCGGCAAACAGCGCCAGGCAGGCCAGGCCGCGTTCTATTGCCTCTTCACTGAGCACATTGTTGCTGTCCAATCCATCGGCGAGGTGGACCCGTTGTTTTAAACGGCCCAACACCTGTAAGGCGCCGTTGACGACGCGGGCAATCACCATGTGGAAGCTGTTCGACCCGAGGTCGATGGCAGCGATTTCCTGCGGTTTGTTTGTTGCAGTGCTTTTTAGCGGCATAGTGGCTGGCCTACTGTCCTGGTTGTTCCAGAGCTTTTAAATACTCATAAATGGCAACCTGAGAACGAACTTTACGGCGATTGCCGCGCGGGACGTACTGGTTGCTCAGTTCTTTATCGAGGTAACGAGCCTTGACCGTGTCGCTGAACAGGATTTCCAGAATATCCAGAACCCGTTGTTTCAGCGTTGGATCCAGCAGCGAGACCGCGACTTCGATGCGGTAATCTATGTTACGGGTCATCCAGTCGGCAGAGGACAGATAAACCAGTTTGTCACCTTTGTTTTCGAAAACGTAAACCCGATCGTGTTCCAGATAGCGGTCGACGATGCTGATTACTTGAATATTGTCACTGATCCCCGGCAGGTTGGGAATCAAAGAACACATACCCCGCACCAACAGGCGGATTTTTACGCCGGCGCCGGATGCTGTATATAACCGATCTACCAGCCCTTTATCCACCAGATTGTTGATTTTCAGCATAATGCCAGCCGGAAGACCTGCCTCGGCGTTGGCAATTTCCTTATCGATCAACTCATACAGCTTCAGGCGCGAGTTTTGCGGCGACACCATCAGGTTGTCGAAGGTGACTGGCCGGTACGGATTTTCGATAAAGTTGAACACTCGGCGCACTTCGTTAGTGATGCGTGAGTCGGCGGTCAACAGCGAATAGTCGGTATAAATACGCGCGGTTTTCTCGTTAAAGTTACCGGTACCGATATGAGCATAGCGCACAATTTCGTCGCCTTCACGGCGCGAGATCAGGAACAGTTTGGCGTGAATTTTCAGCCCCGGCGCAGAGAAGATAACGTGTACCCCGGCTTCCGTCAGACGCTTGGCCCAGTGGATGTTGGCCTCTTCGTCAAAGCGTGCCTGTAGCTCCACCACCACCGTCACTTTTTTGCCGTTGTGGGCGGCGTGGATCATCGATTCGATAATGCGTGAGTCTTTCGCTACGCGGTAAATATTGATTTTTATCGCCAGTACGCTGGGGTCAAACGACGCCTGGCGCACCAGCTCCAGCACGTGCTCAAAGGTATGGTATGGGTAGTAAAGCAGCACGTCCTGTTCGCGGATGGCGTCAAAACCGTTGCGGAACTTTTCGAACCAGATATGGCGCAGGCGGGGCAGCGGTTTGTTGACCAGATTGGCCTTGCCGACGTTCGGGAAGCCAATAAAGTCTTTGAAGTTATGATAGCGGCCGCCGGCGATCACCGAGTCGTAGTTGGAGATACCCAGCTTACCGCGCAGCAGCTCCACCATTTCATTCGGCATGTCGCGCTGGTAAACAAAGCGCACCGGCTCGGCGGTCAGACGCTGTTTCAGGCTGGAGGACATCAGTTCCAGCAGGCTGGATTCCATTTCGGTGACCAGATCGTATTCTGCGTCGCGGGTCATTTTCATCGAATAGGCGTTGAGTACGTCGTAGTCGAAGAAGCCCTTGAAGATATCATCCAGGCAGTAGCGCAGAATGTTGTCCAGCAGGATCATGGGCTTGCGCCGGCGCGGTGCTTCCGGTGGCAGATTGACGAAGCGTGGCACTTTATCCGACGGGATCTCCAGCAGCGCATAGTCGATGCGTGTGCCGCGAATAATCTCCACCGCCAGATAGGTGTAATCGTCTTTCAGGAACTGCACCAGATTGGTTTCGTGGTTGATCAGGATGGGCGTGATGTGCTGACGCAGATGCTGCTTGAAGTATTGTCGCAGCCAGATTTGCTGGTTCTCCGACACCTGACGCTCATTGATCAGGAAGATTTGATTCCGCGCCATTTCCAGCAGCAAATCGTTATACAGGCTGTCGAATTCTTGATCGGTTTTTAATACCTTGGCCTGGATCTTTTTCAGCAGATGACGTGAAGCGCCACCAGAACCCTGTTCTTCACTGATCAGGATACGTCGTTTGAGATCGGCAAAGCGGACCTTATAGAACTCATCAAGGTTATTGGAGTAAATGCCCAGAAAACGCATGCGCTCAATCAGGGGATTGCTCTTATCTGCGGCTTCCTGCAATACGCGTTCATTAAAGGATAACCAGCTTAGTTCTTTTTCGATGTAGAGCTTTTCCTGACCCATTGCCACTCCAGTTCAATTTTAGAAAAGGATCCGGGACGCAGCCCGGATGCCGCTCTAGTGTCCTTCATCATTATTGCGAGAGATTGACAGGAAAGTCCAACACATCCATTACCTTGGTGTGAGGCATTTTGAGCGGTAAATATATTTTCTGCGGCGTGGGAACTGTTGGTCATCACCAACTGGCATAAAATGGCGTGTTTCATGCTTTATATTTATAGATGTGATCGGGTTTATCATCATTTTTCAGCAATATATAGCATTAATAATGCTGATGGGTAGCGCAAAATGCGCTGCGCCTGGCGGGTAACTTTGTCATGCAAACGTCATAAAACTGACATAAGATGCCCGGTTATTCTATGGCGCAAGCCTGCTTACATCAGCGACAGCGAGAGACATGGCACAGACTACGGTAAACCAACATCCCCGGGATCGGCTGCGTGCGCGCATCGACCGTAGCGTGCAGGCGGCCGTGACCGTCAGCGGGCTACTGGTGCTGATGACGCTAATGCTGATCTTCGTTTACCTGCTGTTTGCCGTGCTGCCGCTGTTTAAACCGGCAACGATGGGGCAGGCCAAGCCTTTGCCGATCAGCGCCACCGCGCCTGCGCTGGCGCTGGGCATGGATGTGCAGCAGCGTATTGGGTACCGCATTGATGCGCAGGGGCTGGGGCAGTTCTACCGATTGGTACCGCAGGACGCCGCCGCAGCGGGCACGCCGTTATCGCAGCAACCATTGCTGACCAAACCGACGTTGTTGACCCAGGCGGCCGGTGAACGCGATCTGTTTGCTTTGGCGCAGGCTGATGGCCGCGTTATCGTTGCCAGCGCGGATTTTGCTGCCGCGAGCACCTCTGCTCCACAGTGGCTATTTCCACTGGGGCAACGGCCGCTAGCGCTGGATAAGCAGGGCCGGCCTTTGGCGTTGCTGGCACTGTCCGAGGTGCGACAGGGTCACTATCTGCTGGCTGGTGTCACTGATGACCACCGTTTGGTATTTGGCCGTTTTGGCAGCGATCAAGCGCCGCAGTTGAGCGAAAGCCCGCTGGAGAGCGCGGTGCAGCAGTTGGTGCTAACGCCGGACGGCCGTCAATTGTATCTACTGTCGGGTAACCGACTGGCGCGCTATCAAATTAACGACACCCAGTTACAGCTTAAAGAAACGCGCATCCTCGGCGATCACACGCCTTATCAACTGACGGCCTTGCCCGGCGGTAGCGCGTTATTGATCGAAGCGGCTGACGGTGGCATACGTGAATGGTTCGATGTTGAAAAGGATCAGCGCTGGCAATTGACCCCGGTGCAGCATTTCGAGCACCAGTCCGAGCCACAGGATTTGCTGGTGGCCGAGCCCTATCGTCGGGTGTTTGCCACCCTGAGACCTGACGGCGGCTTCTCTCTGTTTTCCAGCATTCAGCCGCAGCCGCTGCTGAACGGCAGGTTGAGCACCGGCGTACGGCAAATGGCATTCGCCCCACGCGGTGACGGTCTGCTGCTGGAAACGGCGCAGGGCTGGCAGCATTATCCAATCGATAACCCTTATCCCGACGTCACCTGGCGCTCGCTGTGGCACAAGGTGTGGTATGAGAATTACCCCGAACCGGCCTATGTTTGGCAATCTACCTCCGGTGAGGATAGCTATCAGGCCAAATTTAGCCTGATGCCGGTCATTTTTGGCACCTTCAAGGCAGCGGCTTACGCCATGCTGTTCGCCATCCCGCTGGCATTGGCCGGGGCGATTTATACCGCCTATTTCATGTCGGCCGGGCTGCGACGGGTGATTAAACCGGCGATCGAGGTGATGGGCGCGCTGCCAACGGTAGTGATTGGGCTGGTGGCAGGTATCTGGCTGGCGCCGGTGATTGAACATTATCTGTTGGCGGTGCTGTCGCTGCCGCTGCTGTTGGCGGTAGTGGTACTGGCCTGCGGCGCTCTGGTGAACAAGCTGGCACCGCGTCGCTTGCCACCGGGCATGGATCTGCTGATCCTGCTGCCGTTGATGATACTCACCGTTTGGCTGGCGTTCAGCGTGGGGCCGTGGCTGGAGGTCAAACTGTTTGGCGAACCGCTGCATTTCTGGCTGGGCGATGACTATGACCAGCGTAATGCGCTGGTGGTCGGCGTGGCGATGGGCTTTGCGTTGGTGCCGATCATCTTCTCGTTGGCGGAAGACGCCTTGTTCAGCGTGCCGGCGACGCTGAGCCAGGGCTCGTTGGCGCTGGGCGCGACCCAGTGGCAAACCGTGATGCGGGTGGTCTTGCCTTCGGCCAGCGCCGGTATTTTCTCTGCTCTGATGATCGGTTTTGGCCGAGCGGTGGGGGAAACCATGATTGTGCTGATGGCGACCGGCAATACGCCGGTAATCGACGGCAGCCTGTTCCAGGGGCTGCGCGCCCTGGCGGCCAATATCGCTATCGAGATGCCGGAGGCGGTGGCTGACAGTAGCCATTACAGGGTGCTGTTCCTGACCGCGCTGGTGCTGTTTATTTTCACCTTTGTGTTCAACACGCTGGCGGAGGCAGTCCGTCTGCGCCTGCGTAAACGCTATACCCTGAATCAGGAGGCGCCATGAGGCTTTGGGCAAAGAGCGGTTCGCCGTGGATCTGGCTGACCGCCGGATCGGTGGCCGTCAGCCTGCTGGCGTTGATCGGCATTATGCTGTTGCTGGCCGGGCAGGGGATGCGCTATTTCTGGCCCAGCCCGGTCTACCAGTTTGAGCTCAATCAGAGCGCTGCCGGGCCGGTGACGATGATCGGCGAGTTGTATCAGCAGCAGAGTATTCCGCGCCGTCAATTGCAGGAGTCTGGCGTTACCTTGCCGCCGGGGGATGCGCAGAGTTTTGAACGTTATCTGATCAAGGTGGGCAACCGAGAGAGCGAAGGGCAGGACTTCCGCACACTGCTGGCCGGTGACATTCTAAGCCAAAGCACGCCGCGCAATTTGCTGGTACTGGAACGCAACAGTAATGGCACCGCCTATGGTTATCTGGCGGGCATGCTGGAGGACGGCCAGCCGTTGACCGGGCGTAACCTCAGCCAGGCGTTGCTACAGCGTTTGCCGCAAATTGCCGCACTTTCGCGGCAGGCACATGATATTCAGTTCCGCGATATGGCGCGCATCAACCAACGGTTTGACGCGTTGCGGCTGCGGGAGAAAAGTCTGCTGCATGACGACCAGCTCGACGCCCGTGCGCAGGCATCCATCAAGGCAGAGAGGCTGGAGCTGCAGCGCCAGTATCGCTTGCTGTCTGACCGACTGGAAGGCTTGAACCGCGATCGCCAGCGTGATGCGCTGCTGCTGCGTGATATGCATGGTCAGGTCCATACTATTTCTCTCAGCCAGGTGCGCGATGCCTGGTATCCCAATGCGATGAATACCACACAGAAGTTGGTGCACTGGGGCGAGCAGGTGAAGAAGTTCCTCAGTGACAGCCCACGTGAGGCCAACACCGAAGGCGGCGTATTTCCGGCCATTTTCGGTACGGTATTGATGGTGATCCTGATGTCGATCGTGGTGATGCCGTTTGGTGTCATTGCCGCCGTCTATCTGCACGAATACGCCGGGAATAATCTGCTGACACGGCTGATCCGTATTGCGGTGGTGAATCTGGCCGGCGTGCCGTCGATCGTCTACGGGGTGTTTGGTCTCGGCTTCTTTGTTTATATGATTGGTGGCACGCTCGATCAGTTGTTCTATCCGGAATCGCTGCCCAACCCGACCTTTGGTACGCCGGGCGTGCTATGGGCGGCATTGACGCTGGCACTGTTGACGTTGCCGGTGGTGATCGTTGCTACCGAAGAGGGGCTGTCGCGTATTCCTGCCTCCCTGCGTCAGGGATCGTTGGCCCTGGGGGCCAGCCGGGCGGAAACTCTGTGGCGCATTGTTTTGCCCATGGCCGCACCGGCAATGATGACTGGCCTGATCCTGGCGGTAGCGCGCGCCGCGGGTGAGACCGCGCCGCTGATGCTGGTGGGCGTGGTGAAATCCGTGCCGGTACTGCCGGTGGATGATATTTTCCCGTATCTGCATCTGGAGCGGAAGTTTATGCACCTGAGCTTCCAGATTTACGATATGGCCTTCCAGAGCCCGAGCGTGGAAGCCGCCCGGCCGCTGGTCTTTGCCACCGCCTTCCTGCTGGTGGCGATTGTGGTGGGGTTGAATCTGGCGGCGATGGGTATTCGACATTCGCTAAGGGAGCGGTACAGAGCATGGTCGCAGTAACAATGAAGCTATTCCTGGGGAGTGCCTAATGAGTTTGATGACGCCAGGCAGTTTGCCCCGGCTGGATGTCCAGCATCTTGGTGATGAAGATACCGCGCTGTCGGTAAAGGATCTCAACCTGTTTTATGGTGAGAAGCAGGTGCTGCACGATATTTCACTGCGAATTCCGAAACATCGGGTGACGGCGCTGATCGGCCCCTCTGGCTGCGGTAAATCGACACTGCTGCGTTGTTTCAACCGGATGAATGATTTGGTGGATAACTGCCGAATTGAAGGCGATCTGCAGCTTAACGGCCAGGGCATCAGCGGTACACAAATCGATGTCGCGGCACTGAGACGGCGGGTCGGTATGGTGTTCCAGCGCCCGAACCCGTTCCCCAAGTCGATTTACGAAAATGTGGTGTATGGCCTGCGCCTGCAGGGCGTGCGTGACCGACGGATCCTGGACGAAGCGGTAGAGCGCTCTCTGCGTGCGGCAGCGCTTTGGCACGAAGTGAAAGATCGGCTGCGTGAGAACGCGTTTCGCCTTTCCAGTGGCCAGCAGCAGCGGTTGGTGATTGCGCGGGCGATCGCTATCGAGCCGGAAGTTCTGCTGCTGGATGAGCCGACCTCGGCGCTGGATCCTATCTCCACGCTCACCATTGAAGAGCTGATTTCTGCGCTGAAACAACACTACAGCGTGGTGCTGGTAACGCACAACATGCAGCAGGCGGCGCGAGTATCGGACTACACGGCGTTTATTCACCAGGGCCGATTGGTGGAATATAACGACACCGACGACATCTTCACCTCGCCGCGCCAGCGCCGTACCGAGGATTACATTACCGGGCGCTATGGTTAAGGCGCCGCATCGCTTTCTGCCGGTGAAATAGAACTCAGGTCTTTAGCATGCCAAAACCCGCTTTCGCGGGTTTTTTGTTTACTTCACCAGGGGCTTATCGCTGGCAGCGGTTTTGAACTTCGCCATGTACTGCGGCTGGAAAATACACATGCGCAGCACGGTGCGATATTCACCGTAAACGAAGAACTCGTCGATCAACTCGCCTTCTACCTCGAAGCCCAGCTTGCTGTAAATGTGGATCGCCTTCGGGTTCTCTTTGTCGACGATCAGATACAGCTTATACAGGTTCAGCACCGAGAAGCCGTACTCCATCGCCAGCTTGGCGGCGATAGTGGCGTAGCCCTTACCCTGATGAGTAGGATCGATAATGATCTGGAACTCTGCGCGGCGGTGAATATGGTCAATCTCTACCAGCTCCACCAGGCCGACTTTGGCCCCCTGGTGTTCGATAATAAAGCGGCGTTCGCTCTGGTCGTGGATGTGCTTGTCGTACAGGTCGGAAAGTTCCACGAAGGCCTCGTAGGGTTCTTCGAACCAATAGCGCATCACGCTGGCGTTGTTGTCCATCTGATGGACGAACGTCAAATCATCCCGTTCCAGTGGGCGTAGCTTGACGTTGGTAGGGCTGGACATGGGGGTTCCTTAATGTCGTGGATGGGTACCAATGATAATACCGGACAATACATTATGGTCAGGATGAAGCTCTGAGTCGCGTATTTTTTCGTAAACAAAGCCGTTATACTGCCTGAAATATAGACAACCCAGAGAGGGCGTATTCCATGGCGATAAAACCTCCACTCTCCACTTTGCCGGTGGTGGGCTCGGCTGAGCAAACAGAGAGTTACGATCGTTGGTACCGGGCCAAGGTTGAGAGCGCAATTAACAGTGAACAACCGAGAATTTCACACGAACAAGTGATGACTGAAATGCAAACTCGTCTAGCGGCAAAGAAAAAATTGCGCAAAATGGGATGATCAATGCGGATAGAATGGAGCAGTGAGGCTCAGGAAGAGCTATGGAGCATTATTGATTATATCGATGACAGAAACCCGCAGGCGGCGCGAAAATTGCACCGGGAAATCGAAGCGGTGGTCCTTTCCCTGCCGTTAAACCCTTTAATGTACCGCTTGGGTAGGGTGGATAATACGCGAGAAATTGTCGTCCATCCCAACTATCTGGTTGTTTATAGAATCATCGGGCATATAGAAGTTCTGAGTGTTATTCATGCCAAACGTGAATATCCCTGAATAAAAAACCCCGGCTGAAAGCCAGGGTTTGAAGAAACTCAAGATGCACTTTAGTCCGCCGCATGCCCCTGTTCGGGCAAGCGTTCGCCGTCCAGCCAGGCAGCGTTATCACGCATCGCCAACCGACCTTCTGCAAACCAGTTCACCACCAGCGGATAAATCTGGTGTTCCTGGACCTGTACCCGTTCAACCACCTCATCTTCCTCGTCACCGGGGAAGATCGGCACCTTGGCCTGCAAAATCACCGGGCCGCCGTCGAGCTGTTCGGTCACAAAATGCACCGAGGTGCCGTGTTCGCTGTCGCCGTTGTCTATGGCTTGCCGATGGGTATGCAACCCCGGGTATTTCGGTAGCAGGGAAGGGTGAATGTTCAGCATGCGCCCGGTAAAGCGCTGTACGAACTGCGGGCTGAGAATACGCATGTAGCCGGCCAGTACCACCAGATCGGGTTGGTATTGGTCGATGGCTTCCGCCAGTGCGACGTCAAACGCCGCACGGTCGGCAAAGGCCTTGGCATCCAGCGCATGGGCGGCAATGCCTGCCGCTGCTGCACGTTGCAGGCCATAAGCCTGCGCCCGGTTGCTGAATACCGCCACAATCTCGGCGGCAATCCGGCCCTGCTGGCAGGCGTCAATCAGTGCCTGGAGATTACTCCCCTGGCCGGAGACCAACACCACGATCTTTTTCATCAGTTGATGACCACTTGTTGTTCGTCAGAAGAAGCGGTCAGTTTACCAATCTTCCAGGCTTTTTCACCGGCTGCGGTCAACAATGCGATGGCGGATTCAACCAATTCTTCCGGCAGTGCGATCACCATGCCCACGCCACAGTTAAAGGTGCGGTACATTTCGTGACGGCTGACATTACCGGTCTGCTGCAGCCAGGTGAAGACGGCCGGCCACTGCCAGCTGGATTCGTCGATCACCGCCTGCATACCTTCCGGCAGCACGCGCGGGATATTTTCCCAGAAGCCGCCACCGGTCAGGTGAGCGATAGCATGGACGTCGATTTTCTCGATCAGCTCCAGCACGGACTTCACATAAATCTTGGTCGGTGCCAGCAGATGATCAGCCAGCGTTTGGCCTTCCAGATCGGTGGTGGTTGGGTCGGTGTTGCTGACTTCCAGGATTTTGCGCACCAGCGAGTAGCCGTTGGAGTGCGGGCCAGAAGCGCCCAGGGCGATCAAGGCATCGCCAGACTGAACCTTGCTGCCGTCGATAATTTCGGATTTCTCGACCACGCCGACGCAGAAGCCGGCCACGTCGTAATCTTCGCCATGGTACATGCCCGGCATTTCGGCGGTTTCACCCCCGACCAGCGCACAACCAGACTGCTTGCAGCCTTCGGCGATACCGGTAATCACGCTGGCCGCGGTGTCCACGTCCAGTTTGCCGGTCGCGAAGTAATCCAGGAAGAACAGCGGCTCGGCGCCCTGTACCACCAAATCGTTCACACACATTGCAACCAGATCGATGCCGATGGTGTCGTGTCGTTTCAGGTCCATCGCCAGACGCAGCTTGGTGCCTACGCCGTCGGTACCGGACACCAGAATCGGCTCGCGGTATTTCTGCGGCAACGCACACAGGGCGCCAAAACCGCCCAGACCACCCATCACTTCAGGGCGGCGGGTCTGTTTAACTACACCTTTGATGCGGTCTACCAATGCATTGCCAGCATCGATATCGACACCTGCGTCTTTATAGCTGAGAGAGGTTTTGTCGGTCACTGCGCGATCCCCACGACGGTTTGCGGTTTGAAAACTGTGCATCCGGCATTGATTCCGGACTAAGGCGCGGCAATTCTAACAGCGCAGGCAAACGTTTGCGAGTGGCTTGTGAACCAGCTCCGCTTTTTCGTCATCTATACTGTTATTCAATCTTTTGTTGATCCCGATCGGGCTATTGTGGGTGGCGCAGTCGGCAAAAGGAGGTATAATCCGGCGATTTTTTTGGCCGTCAACCACCTTAATAGGAGAAAAATGATGAAGATCGTTGAGGTGAAACACCCGCTGGTGAAACACAAGCTTGGCCTGATGCGTGAAAATGACATCAGCACCAAACGCTTCCGTGAGCTGGCTTCGGAAGTGGGTAGTTTGCTGACCTATGAAGCGACCGCCGATCTGGAAACAGAGAAAGTGACCATCGATGGCTGGTGTGGTCCGGTTGAAATAGACCAGATTAAAGGGAAAAAAATTACCGTTGTGCCTATCCTGCGTGCCGGTCTGGGCATGATGGAAGGGGTACTGGAAAACGTCCCTAGCGCACGCATCAGCGTGGTTGGCGTTTACCGTGACGAAGAAACCCTGGAGCCGGTACCTTATTTCCAAAAGTTGGTTTCCAATATTGAAGAGCGTTTGGCCCTGGTGGTTGACCCGATGCTGGCGACCGGTGGCTCGATGATCGCCACTATCGATCTGCTGAAGAAAGCCGGCTGCAACAGCATCAAGGTGCTGGTACTGGTAGCGGCACCGGAAGGTATCGCCGCGCTGGAGAAAGCGCACCCGGACGTCGAGCTGTACACCGCTTCTATCGATCAATGCCTGAATGACAAAGGCTACATCGTGCCGGGTCTGGGTGATGCGGGCGATAAGATATTTGGTACCAAATAAAATTGAAGCCGACGTGAGTCGGCTTTTTTTTGACCGGAAAATGATTGAGGAAAAAAACATGACCCGTCGCGTCATCGGCGTCAGTGAACGCCCGCCGCTACTGCAGACCATTCCACTCAGCTTCCAGCACCTGTTCGCCATGTTTGGCGCTACCGTGCTGGTACCTATTCTGTTCAAGATTAACCCGGCGACGGTGTTGCTGTTTAACGGCATCGGGACGCTGCTGTATCTGTTTATTTGCAAGGGCAAGATCCCGGCCTATCTCGGTTCCAGCTTCGCTTTTATCTCTCCGGTGCTGTTGTTGCTGCCACTGGGTTATGAAGTGGCGCTGGGCGGTTTTATCATGTGTGGGGTGCTGTTCTGCCTGGTGGGGCTGATTGTCAAAAAAGCCGGTACCGGCTGGCTGGACGTCATCTTCCCACCGGCGGCGATGGGGGCGATTGTCGCGGTCATCGGTCTGGAACTGGCGGGTGTGGCGGCCAATATGGCGGGGCTGCTGCCAGCCGACGGCGTTAGCGCAGATACCACTACCGTGACCATTTCGCTGGTAACGCTGGGTGTGACTATTCTGGGTTCCGTGTTGTTCCGCGGTTTTCTGGCGATTATTCCGATCCTGATTGGTGTGCTGGTGGGGTATGCGCTGTCGTTCTTTATGGGCGTGGTGGATTTAACCCCGATCCGTGAGGCGCACTGGTTCGCACTGCCGACTTTCTACACCCCACGTTTTGAATGGTTTGCCATCTTCACTATCCTGCCCGCGGCGCTGGTAGTGATCGCCGAGCACGTCGGCCACCTGGTAGTGACAGCCAATATCGTGAAAAAAGACCTGCTGCGTGACCCGGGTCTGCACCGTTCCATGTTTGCCAACGGCATCTCGACGGTGATCTCCGGCTTCTTTGGCTCAACGCCAAACACCACCTACGGTGAAAATATCGGCGTGATGGCCATCACCAAGGTTTACAGCACCTGGGTGATCGGCGGTGCGGCGGTTCTGGCGATCCTGCTTTCCTGCGTCGGTAAGTTGGCAGCGGCCATTCAGGCGGTGCCGGTACCGGTGATGGGCGGCGTATCCCTGCTGCTGTACGGGGTGATTGGCGCGTCTGGTATTCGCGTGTTGATTGAATCCAAAGTGGATTACAACAAGGCGCAAAACTTGATTCTGACTTCGGTGATCCTGATTATCGGCGTTAGCGGTGCCAAGGTGCATATCGGTGCTGCCGAGCTGAAAGGCATGGCGCTGGCAACCATCGTGGGCATTGGCCTCAGCCTGCTGTTCAAGGTCATTAGCCTGTACCGTAAGGAAGAGGAAGTGATCGAAGCGCCGGATGAGTCGGCCGAACAGAAGTGATGAATGAAAACGGGCAGCCCATAAGCTGCCCGTTTTATTAATACGCAACAAATTAGCTGCGGATTTTACGGTAAATAAACAGCACTACGATGGCACCAATCACCGCTACCACGAAGCTGCCGAAGTTGAAACCGTCCACTCTGCCATAGCCAAAGAAGGTGCTGATATAACCCCCGACCACGGCGCCGACAATACCCAATACGACGGTCAGGATAAAACCGCCGCCGTCTTTACCTGGCATGATCCACTTGGCTAAAATACCGGCGATCAGGCCGAAGATGATCCAGGAAATAATTCCCATTGACTGCTCCTTTCTTTGATATCAACTAAATTACTGCTGTGTCGCCGGCTGGGTGTTGTTTGCCCCTGCCGCATCGGCATCACTTTTTAATTCTTCCGCTTTATTCTCAGCACTGTTTTTAATTGCTTCGGTTTTCGCTTTGGCCTGTTCGGTCAGATCGTTGGCACCGTTAATGGCGTCGTTCTTAATGGTTTTAGCCTGATCGACCAATTGCTGGCTTTGTTTGCTGGCGTCATCTTTGATGGCGTTGGCCTTGGCCTTCGCATCATTGGTGATGGCTTCGGCCTGCTTGCTGGCATCGTCTTTAATCGCCGAGGCCTTGTCTTTAAGCTGGTCGGCCTGAGTGGTGGCCTCTTTCTTGATGTCCTTGGCCACGGCGGCGGCTTTATCGGTCAGATCGTCCGCTTTTTTCTGAGCGGCGTCTTTCATCTGCTCTGCGCTGTCTTTGGCTTTTTCAAGATTGGCATCGACTTTGGATGAGTCATCACAGCCGGCAAGTACTAGCCCAATGAGTGAGGCCAAAAGCACTTTATTCCATACTTTCATTGTCTATATCCTTGTAGAACCTTGTTTATGGTGATTGCGTTTCGCTTATCTATACTAGGATAAGACTTGGCTGAAATACAATTGGATGAAATACAAATTTCACTGGCTATGGCCGTCGGTCAGTTTGTCTGCGTCGTCCACCGTTGTTCACTATTACGGCATAAAATCCTGCCGGTTCAACAGAGCCCGTTTTCTGTGGTAGACTTACCGCGTTTTCCTGCCAGTTTTGGTTGAGGTGCTTTTCTGAATACGCCGGCACAGCTTTCACTGCCACTTTATCTTCCCGATGATGAAACTTTTGCCAGTTTTTATCCGGGGGAGAACCCATCCCTATTGAGCGCGATCCAGTCCGCCGTTCGTCAGGAACATGGCAACTATATCTATTTCTGGTCACGCGAGGGCGGTGGGCGCAGTCACTTGTTACATGCGGCCTGCGCAGAGCTTTCGCAGCGCGGTGAAGCCGTAGGCTATGTGCCGCTGGATAAGCGAGCCTATTTCGTGCCTGAGGTTCTGGATGGCATGGAGCAGTTGGCGCTGGTGTGTATCGATAATATTGAGTGCATCGCCGGTGACGAAGCCTGGGAAATGGCCATCTTCAATCTTTATAACCGCATCCTGGAAACCGGCCGTACGCGCCTGTTTATTACCGGGGATCGTCCGCCACGCCAACTCAATCTTCACCTGCCCGATCTGGCTTCACGCCTGGACTGGGGGCAAATCTACAAGCTGCAACCGTTGTCGGATGAAGAGAAACTGTTGGCTCTGCAACTGCGTGGCAAACTGCGCGGATTTGAATTACCGGAAGATGTAGGACGTTTCCTGCTCAAACGCCTGGATCGCGAAATGCGCACGCTGTTTATGACGCTGGATCAACTCGATCACGCTTCAATCACCGCCCAGCGTAAGCTGACCATCCCGTTTGTGAAAGAGATCCTGGGGCTGTAACAGCTTCACTTCGAAAATTTTGGGCACCAGAATCAGTGCCCAATATCAATATCACGTTTACAGAATCTCCAGCACCTGCTCAGGCGGTCGGCCGATACGCGCCTTGTTGCCGTTGACCACAATAGGGCGCTCGATCAGCTTCGGATTCGCCACCATCGCCGCTAACAACTGGGCCTCACTCAGGTTTTCATCTGCCAACTTCAATTCCTTGTACAGATCTTCTTTCTTACGCATCAGTTCGCGTGCTGAGCTGAAGCCCAGCTCCTTCAGTAGTTTTTTCAACTGCTCCACCGACGGCGGCGTCTCCAGATACAGCACCACCTCAGGCGTTACGCCATGCTGTTCCAGCAGCGCCAGGGTTTCACGGCTCTTGGAACAGCGCGGGTTGTGGTAAATCGTGACGTTCTTCATTTAAATCATCCTTATCAAAATCAGCTGCGCTGGTACTGGCGGAAACGCTCCTGCAACTGGCGCAACTGGTCGATGCGCGCATCATAGCGCGCCTGTTTCAGACTGCCGAGTTTTTGCAACGAACTGGCGTTGCTGAGCAGGCCGATGGCCTGATCGAGACGGCCGGTCAGTGCCAGGCTTTCGGCACGGGCAGAAAGCTCTTCATCGCGCAATCCCTGAGCGGCACTGGCCTGGGCCAGCAGATCCCAGGCGTTGGGATCGTCCGGATGGGCAAAGGTATAACGGTTAAGTATTTTGGATGCCTGGGCTGGCTGGTTGCCTTCAACATAGGCATTGGCCAGGTTGAGCTGCAGCACCGGGTTGTTACTTTGGGCGGCATTGACAGCCTGCAGGCGGGCGATGGCCTGCGGCGCTCGCTTCTGACCGAGATCGATATCGGTCATCAAATCGAGCAGCCAGACGTTTTTCGGATCTTGCGTTAGCAACGGCTGAATGATGTTACGGGCGTCATCGTATTTTTTCGCCTCATAGAACAGGATGGCGCGGCCGTACTTGGCGGCGGTTTGTTCACGTATATTGCCTTTGCTGTAAGTATCGAGCAGTTCTTCGCGCAGGCCGTAACCTTCGGAGCTGTACATCCCCAAAGAACGCACCTTGGCCATCAGGTAATCCTGGGTGGACTGCACCAAATGCTTGGGCATCTGGTTGGCGCGGTTGCGTGCGTCAGACAGGCGACTGTCGGGTAATGGATGGGTCAGCAACATTTCCGGCGGTTTCGAGGCGTAACGCGACTGGTCAGCCAGTTTTTGCAGGAAGTCAGGCATGGCTTCCGGATCAAACCCGGCGCGTTGTAACACCTGGATGCCGATGCGGTCGGCTTCCTGTTCGTTGGATTGGGTAAAGCTGATCATGCCCTGTTGCGTACCGGCCAGGGTACCGCTCAGTGCTGCCATGCCCATTGTCGGGTTAGCCATCGCCAGCAGGATGGAGCCAAGGGCACCAACCCAGGTCAGGGGAGCATTGCGTTGCTGATCTTCCATCGCGCGTGCCAGATGGCGTTGGGTCACGTGCGAGATTTCATGCGCCAGCACCGAGGCGAGCTGGCTTTCGTTGTCGGTTTCGCGAAACAGGGCGGAGTGCAATACCACGTTGCCGCCGAAGAAGGCAAAGGCGTTAATTTCGTCGTTACGCACCAGATAAAAATGGAATGGCGTGCGCACCGAATAGGCGCTTGCCACCAGCCGGTTGCCCAACTGGTTAATGTATTGAGTCAGCAGTGGGTCGTTGATCAGCGGTGCGCTGGCGCGAAGCTGACGCACATAGAAATCCCCCATGGCCAGTTCCTGGCCAATGCTCAGGGTGCCGCCCGCAGAAGTGCCCATATCCGGCAGTTGATCCTGGGTTTCCGCCTGCACCGGCGCCATCGCGGTGGCGTTGAGCGTGCCAAGCAACAGTACTGCAATCGCTGTTTTGGTCAACCGGGTGGTCATAGTCAGGCCTTTCCCTTAAATAGTCATTTCTAAGACGTCAGCATCACCTAAGAGTTCTTGTTCCCTACCGGACTCGCCAAAACAATCAGTGCGAAAGCGTGTTGGCTCACAAGAATGCACGCGTTGCGGCGGCCTGTTGGCAGTTAACATCATAGTCAGCCGAAAGCGACAATGAAACTGATGTTCGGCAATAATCGGACAGAAAGGCTTTATTTTTCATTTCTGAATACTGCCATGGCGGTCGAAGGAGTGGCGCTCTGAGGATGCCAACTAAAAACGAGGACAAGGTTAGTCCGTGTTTTAATTGACAGGATAAACGTGGACTAATATAGTCTGTGTTATTGAGTCCACAGGCGCACCGCAAACCCACTATGGCTTACATCACTACCAGCGTTGAATACGGCATCCATTGTCTGCTTTGGCTCGTCGGCGACAATCAGCGTGCTCTTAGCAGCCGCGAACTTGCCGAGCTGCAGGGCATTTCCCCCAGCTTCCTGGCCAAAATCTTTCCCAAGCTGGAGAAAGCGGGCATTGTCGCCGCTAGCGAAGGCGTGCGTGGTGGCTATCGGTTGGCCCGCCCGGCAGATGAAATCACTTTTCTTGAAATCATTGACGCCATTGAAGGCCACAAGCCGCTGTTCGATTGCCAGGAGGTGCGCGGCCGCTGTGCGGTGTTTGACGACAGCCCGCCAGACTGGGCGGTGTCGGGCAAGTGTGCGATCCATGCGGTGATGCTGCAGGCCGAAAAGGCCATGCGTGATGCGCTGGCGGTACAAACTCTGGGGGATGTTGCCACTCGCTTCGGGCGCAAAGCACCAGAAGGTTTTTTTGGTGAGGTTAACATCTGGATCGATGAGCGGATGAGCGAGCGCACCACGCGCAGCGGCAAGCCGGCTCGCGCCAAGCCTCAATAACGCCTCAGTATTTTCCCTGATTCTTTTTTCCCCGCCTGTGTGCCACAGGCGGTAGCCCTTCTGCACCCTTTTGACAGGTGGCGGAACGGTGCCACTCGCCTGGAAAACAGTACGGGCAACCCGATAAACGTGTATGAAGGAGTTATTCCATGACGCAGAAAATAGTGATCGCCGGTTCTGGTTTTGCAGGCTTTTGGGCGGCCGTTTCCGCCATGCGGGCAATCTCGCTGGCCGGCAAGGAAGGGAATATCGAAGTCACGATGGTTTCGCCGACGCCGAATGTCACCATTCGTCCACGGCTGTATGAAGCGGTGTTGGAAAACATGAGCCCGGATATCTCGGCACAGCTTGCCGCTATTGGCGTTCGTCATTTGGCCGGTTTGGTTGAGCAGATAGACAGTGAGAACCAGACGCTGGTGGTGGAGAGCGCAGAAGGACAAAGGCTGCAACTGGATTACGATCGCCTGGTATTGGCGACCGGTAGCCAACTGTTTATTCCGCCGGTGGCCGGTTTTGCCGAGCACGGATTCAACGTGGATACGCTGCAAAGCGCGCAGCGATTGGACGTCCATTTAAAAGCATTAGCGAGTCAGCCAGAAACTCCGGCGCGTAACACCGTAGTGGTCGTTGGCGGTGGGCTAACCGGGCTGGAAAGCGCGGCCGAAATGCCGATGCGTTTGCGTGAGATTCTGGGCAGCGAAACGAACATCCGTGTGGTGATTGTTGATACCGCGGCAGAAGTGGGGGCGGGTATGGGGGCCGAACCTGGCGTGGTGATCCGACAAGCGTTGGATGAATGCGGCGTTGAGTCACGGGCCGGGCTGCGCGTTACGGCGATCGATGCCGGCAGCGTTACCTTGTCGAGCGGTGAACGCATTGCAACCGACACGGTGATATTGGCCGCCGGCGTGCGGGCGCATCCGTTGGTCGCACAAATTCCGGGTGAGCGTGACGGTTCCGGACGCATTGTCGGCGATGCCTTCCTGCATGCACCGGCGGTGGATGGCGTGTTTGTTACCGGGGATACGGTCAAGGCCGCGACCGACGGGCAGGGAAATCATAACCTGATGACCTGCCAGCATGCGATGAGCCTGGGGCGCGTAGCCGGACATAATGCCGCGGCGGAACTGGTCGGTTTGCCGGTGCATCCTTACAGCCAGCCCAAGTACGTGACCTGCCTCGATCTCGGTGCCTGGGGGGCGCTCTACACCGAAGGCTGGGATCGTCAGGTACGCTTCACGCGTGCAGAGGGCAAAAAGATCAAACAGGAAATCAACACCCAGTGGATCTACCCACCGGCAGCGGATCGCGATGCGCTGTTCGCCGTCGCCAATCCAGACTTTGTGATTGTGCCTTAAGCCTTAAGTCCCCGATGGGAGCGGAGACGCTCCCGTTGTTATTTCCCCATCGGCAAAAAAGAGCGCTCAGGTACCACGGTTTTCATCACCAGCGTGGAACTGAGGCGTTGAACGCCGGGCAGGGCGGAAAGCTTCTCGTCATACAGCTGCTGGAAAGCGGGCAGATCGCGCGAGATCACATGCAGCAGGTAGTCTGGATCACCGAACAGTCTTTGCGCCTGCACCACCTGAGGAATATCCACCATCGCATCCTCAAAGGCCGCCACGGCATGGCGATCGCCTTCCCTCATGGTAACGAAAACCAGCGCAGAGAAGTTATACCCCAGGCTGGTGGGATCAAGCTGGGCGCGATAACCCCGGATCACTCCCGACTCTTCCAGAGCCCGGACACGACGATGGCAGGGAGAAACGCTAAGCCCGATCCGTTCGGCCAGGTCGGTGACCGAAAGTCGCCCATCGGTCTGTAGTTCAGCAAGAATTTTGCGGTCAATCTTATCCATTTAGAAAATTTTCCCCAAATTCGTAGGTTTCAGGCAAGTAATTGGCAGCACATTTTAACGCCCTAAAGATATTCTTTCCAATAATTAACCGCTCGGGACTGCGCGTTTTTGCAGCGGCGCTCAGGGTCTTATAATGAGGAAAGTCAGGTGAACATACGGATAACACAGCAATCTCGGCAGAGGCTCAAGCCATTATGACGCTCGCCATTTTTGCGGCCTTCTGGGCGGTCTCTATGCTGTTTGTCATCACGCCGGGTATGGACTGGGCATACGTCATCTCGGCAGGTATACGTGGCAGGGTCGTGGTCCCCGCCGTCGCCGGGTTGCTGTTTGGCCACCTGCTGGCGATTGTGGTTGTGGCGGCTGGCGTGGGGGTGTTGGTTGCCGGTAGCCCCTTGATCTTGACGGTACTCACCGTCGCGGGAGCGGCCTATCTGTTGTGGATTGGCATCAATCTGCTGATGAGCCCGCCTGTACCCAATTCTGCGGGGAAACAGAGCTCAGACTCATGGATGCGCTGGGCGGGCAAAGGGGTTTGCATCAGTGGTATGAACCCCAAGGTATTCCTGCTGTTTCTGGCCCTGCTGCCGCAATTCACCGATCCGCATGCCGTTTGGTCGATACCGATGCAGATCCTGGCACTCGGCCTGTTGCATCTGGTCAGTTGTGGGTTGGTTTATCTGCTGGTGGGGTTTGGCTCGCAGTCTGTCTTGCAGACCCGTCCACAGGCGGCGCGGGTTGTCAGCCGCATCTCCGGAGCCGCGATGGTGATCATCGCCGTCGCCTTGTTAGCCGAGCAAGCGCTCAAATAGAGAGGATATATCCGCCGACATGATAGCGGATATATCAAGGGAGGGATGCCGTTAGGCTCTGACGGCAAGCAGCACGGAGGAGGCTTTGATCAGCGCAATCACCCGAGATCCGTTTTTCAATGCCATTTCCTGCAGGCTTTCGTTGGTAATCACTGAGGTCAGGGTAAAGCCCGCATCCGTTTTGATATGTACGGTGCTGTTCACGGCCCCTTGCTCCACTGCACTTACTTCTCCGGCAAACTGATTACGCGCGGAAAAACGCAGCCCACAATCTTCAGATGCCAGGATCACCCAAGGTGCTTTGATTAAGGCTACGGCTTCTTTGCCGGTGACCAGGCCAAGCGATTGCTGGCTCTGCACTGTCACAATGGCGACCAGTTTCTCGCCACCCGGCAGGGTGATTTCTACCTCATCATTAACGGCGCCTTTAGCGACCGCAGACACGGTACCGGATAGTTGGTTACGGGCTGATACTGACATAAATTCCCCTTGGACAGATATGATAATGGACTTGCCGTACAGCATGACCACTTCCCGTTTTATTTGCCACTTCCCAGCAAGAATTGTGTGAGCATTCGCTTGAGTTGCTGAGGGTTCATACGGCTTTACGCTGTTTTGGTCGCGGCTATTCTCCCGTTTCGATCTGGCTGCCGAGGTTAGCTGCGGAATATCTGAATGATTCTACAGTGATAGCTGGATGGCAAATGGCCGGCATGGTACAACCATACGCTTGAAGCCCAGGTTTGCGCCGGGGAGCAATAAGTTAAAAAAATATCCCACCACAGGAACAGCAATGCCTGCCAGTCAAACCTCTAGGAGCACTCTCTGATGCTGGAGATGTTATTACAGTGGTACCGCCGTCGTTTTACCGATCCGCAGGCCATCGCGCTGTTGGTGATCCTGGTTGCCGGATTCCTCATTCTCTATTTTCTGCATGGCATTCTGACCCCGTTACTGGTGGCCATCGTGCTGGCGTACCTGCTGGAGTGGCCGACTGCGCGGCTGCAACGCATCGGCTGTTCGCGCAATTGGGCGGCGAGCATGGTGATGATCATGTTTGCCGGTATCGCGATGCTGCTGGTGTTTGTGGTGGCACCGACCGCCTGGCAACAGGGTATCAACCTGATGACCGATCTGCCGGGTATGCTCAATCAGTTCTATAACTTTGCCGCGACGCTGCCGAAGCGTTATCCGGCGCTGGTGGATGCCGGTATCATCGATATGATGGCGGAAAACCTGCGCGGGCGTTTGTCGGGCATGGGGGAGTCGGTGGTGAAATTCTCACTGGCTTCGCTGGTTGGGCTGTTGACGCTGGCGATTTACCTGATCCTGGTGCCGATGATGATGTTCTTCCTGCTGAAGGACAAAGAGCAAATGCTCAACGCGGTGCGCCGCGTGCTGCCACGTAATCGCGGGCTGGCCGGGCAGGTATGGATCGAGATGAATCAGCAAATCACCAACTATATTCGCGGCAAGGTGCTGGAGATGGTGATTGTCGGCATAGCGACCTATCTGGTGTTCGTTGTTCTGGACATGCGCTATTCATTGCTGCTGGCGGTGCTGGTCGGTGTCTCGGTGCTGATCCCCTATATTGGCGCGGTGCTGGTAACCATTCCGGTGGTGGTGGTGGCGATGTTCCAGTGGGGTATCGGAGCGGATTTCTGGACGCTGATTGTCGCCTATCTGGTGGTGCAGGCGCTGGATGGTAATCTGCTGGTGCCGATCCTGTTCTCCGAGGCGGTCAACCTGCATCCGTTGGTGATTATTCTGTCGGTGATCATTTTCGGCGGGCTGTGGGGCTTCTGGGGCGTGTTCTTTGCTATCCCGCTGGCGACGTTGGTGAAGGCGGTGATCCACGCCTGGCCGGACGAACTGCGGGTGGAAACGGAACAGGAATAGGCAGGAATAACGAAGCGCAGCAGGCCGCTGCGCTTCGTATAAATTATTGCTGCAGGTAACTCAGAACGATGTCGTGATGATTGGTGGTTTTGAAATCATCAAACACTTTTTCAACCTTGCCCTTGCCGTCGAGCAAGAAGCTGATGCGGTGAATGCCGTCATAGGTTTTACCCATGAAGGTTTTCTCACCCCAAACGCCAAACTGCTGTGCTACCTGGTGATCCTCATCAGACAACAACGTGAAGTTTAACAACTCTTTCTCGGCAAAACGCGACAGTTTTTCGGGTTTATCCGTGCTGATGCCCAGAACTTCGACACCCGCTTTTTTCAAGTCATCCATGTTATCCCGCAAACCGCAGGCCTGTACGGTACAGCCCGGCGTCATCGCCTTGGGATAAAAATAAACCAGTACTCGTTGTCCCTGGAAGTCGGCCAGATTAATTTCCTCACCGTCCTGGTCAGGCAAACTAAAGTTTGGCGCTGTGTCACCGGCTTTCAATGGGGTCATCACTACTCTCCATCTTTCTCATCATGCTGTGGATAGTTCACAACGCTAATACTGCCTTGTGCTTTCAATTCTGTACATAGGCGATGAAAGGCTTGCTCAATATTTGATGCATCAGGGTTGCCAGGGCTGTGTGCGGTGATCTGAATATGGAGCTGGGGCGGCAGGTCGCTTTCTGCCGGTTGGGTGCGCGACACCAGCTCGGCAATGTTCATTTGGCTGGAGTGGAACAGATCGGTAAAACGTTCAATGATGTGCGGTGAATCCTTCACCTCAACCTGTACCCACACCGTGGCCGGCATCGGCGGCCTTTCGTGCGAGTTGGTGCGCTTCATCACAATCAGCAGCTCCAGCTCTGCGCCTTTTTGCGGCAGGGTGGATTCGATCAGGGTAATGGCGTTCCAACTGCCGGAAAGCAGCATGATGAAAGTGAACTCCTCACCCAGCATGGCCAGACGGCTATCTTCGATATTGCATCCGCAACTGCTGACGTGGCGGGTGATGGCATTGACGATCCCGGGGCGGTCGGTACCGAGCGCGGTAATCACGAGATAGTGTTCATCTGGCTTAGGCAAAATGGAGCTTCCTGTCGTGCACAATGGGGTTACCATGGTAAACATAAAAAAAACCGCCTGCCAAGCGCTTACAACACCGTTGTTTGCTTGCTTTTGGATAGGCAGCAAAAGTACCATGAGTGACTTGTTTGTGGAGGGGACGGCCAATGTTTACGGGAAGTATTGTTGCACTGGTTACGCCGATGGACGACACAGGTGCTGTCGATCGCGCGAGCCTAAAAAAATTGATTGATTATCATGTAGCCAGTGGAACTGCGGCTATCGTTTCCGTAGGGACTACCGGTGAGTCCGCAACGCTTGCCCATGACGAGCACGTTGACGTGGTATTGCAGACGCTGGAGCTGGCCGCTGGCCGCATTCCGGTGATCGCCGGTACCGGCGCCAACGCCACCGCTGAAGCCATTTCGCTGACCCAGCGCTTCGAAAACACCGGCGTAGTGGGTTGCCTGACGGTCACGCCTTACTACAATAAACCGACTCAGGAAGGGCTGTATCAGCACTTCAAGGCGATTGCCGAAAGCACCGCGCTGCCACAGATCCTCTATAACGTGCCTTCTCGCACCGGGTGTGACATGCTGCCGCCGGTGATTGCGCGTTTAGCAAAAATTAAGAATATTGTTGCTGTTAAAGAGGCAACAGGGAACTTAAGTCGTGTAAGTCAGATCCAAGTGCTGGTTGATGATGAAGACTTCATTTTGCTGAGCGGCGATGACGCCAGCGGTCTGGATTTCATGCAACTGGGCGGCAAAGGGGTGATTTCCGTGACGGCCAACGTGGCGGCGCGTGAAATGGCGCAACTTTGCGCGCTGGCAGCACAGGGTAACTTTGCTGAGGCACGCCGCTTAAATCAGCGCTTGATGCCGTTGCATCAGGATTTGTTTGTAGAAGCAAACCCGATCCCGGTGAAATGGGCCTGTAAGGCATTGGGATTGATGGCAACCGATACGATGCGTCTGCCTATGACGCCGTTGACCGACGCTGCCCGTCCGGTAGTGGAACGCGCCTTGAAAAGCGCCGGTTTGCTGTAACTCTAAGGGAAATTTGATGGTTTATTCATTGCAAAAGTCGACGGTAGCAAAAGTCGTGGGTATTTCGCTGGTGATGATGCTGGTGGGTTGTACCACCGATCAGCGTTACAAACGCCAGGTTAGCGGCGATGAGTCTTACCTCGACGCGTCGGTGCTCAAGCCACTGAACACACCAGCCGGTATGATCCTGCCGGTGCAAAGCGGTAATTATGATGTTCCGGCCACCACGCTGAAAGGCGGCGTCGGCAAGCAACTGGATATTCGTCCGCCAGTACAGCCACTGGCCTTGCTGAGCGGTTCGCGTGCGCAATATGCTGGCGACAGCGGCACGCTGCTGCTGGAAAACAGCCCGCAGAACCAGAACCTGTGGTCACGCGTGACCAGCATGCTGCAAACGAAGAACATTGCGATCGCCTCACGTCAGGACGCTACTCAGACCCTGACCACCGACTGGGTGAAGTGGAACCGTCTGGATGAAGACAACCAGTACGAAGGCCGCTACCAGATCAGCGTACAGCAGCAGGGTTACCAGCAGGCGCTGGTGGTGAAAACCGTCGGCCTGCAGCAGCAGGGTAAAACCGAGCAGATTACCGATCCGTCGGAAGTGCAGCGCTACAACGGCATGATGATGAACACTCTGGTTGAAGGCCTGGACAAGCAGGACAACCTGGCGAGCAACCAGTCTGCCAACCGTTTCGGCGCGCTGGACGTGCAGAGTGGCGCAGATGATACCGGCCTGCCGATGTTGGTCGTGCGCGGTCCGTACACCGTGGTGTGGGATCGTCTGCCGGCGGCGCTGGAAAAACTGGGGATGAAAGTGGGTGACCGCAGCCGTCCGCAGGGTACCGTTGCCGTGACCTACAAATCCCTGAGCAGCAGCGATTGGGATGCGTTGGGCGTCAAGGATCCTGAGCTGAAAGAAGGGGATTACAAACTGCAGGTGGGTGACTTGAACAACCGTTCCAGCCTGCAATTTATCGATTCTAAAGGGAAACCGTTGACCCAGTCGCAAAACGACGGGTTGGTTGCGGCATTCCAGTCAGCTTTCAGTAAAACCAGCGTTAAATAACTGAAAAGGGGCCAAGGCCCCTTTTTCTTTGATGGCTACGGTATCGTTTGCGTCGCAGATTTGGCACAATATACCCATCATTCTTGCAGCGTTTTTAAAACAATTCTTTATTGGAGTAACTAAGATGCAAAAGCTAGCTGAGCTGTATCGCGGAAAGGCAAAAACCGTCTACACCACCGAAAATCCTGATCTGTTGGTGTTGGAGTTCCGCAACGATACGTCAGCACTGGATGGTCAGCGCATTGAACAGTTTGATCGCAAAGGCATGGTGAACAACAAGTTCAACCATTTCATCATGAGCAAACTGGAAGAAGCCGGCATCCCGACGCAAATGGAACGCCTGTTGTCAGACAACGAAGTGCTGGTGAAGAAGCTGGACATGGTGCCGGTCGAGTGTGTGATCCGCAACCGTGCCGCCGGTTCACTGGTGAAGCGTCTGGGTATTGAAGAAGGCCTGGTACTGAACCCGCCGCTGTTTGACCTGTTCCTGAAAAACGATGCCATGCACGATCCCATGGTCAACGAGTCCTATTGTGAAACCTTTGGTTGGGTGAACAAAGAGCACCTGGCACGCATGCGTGAGCTGAGCTACCTGGCGAACGACGTGCTGAGCAAGCTGTTTGACGATGCTGGCCTGATCCTGGTCGACTTCAAATTGGAGTTCGGCTTGTTCAATGGCGAAGTGGTGCTGGGTGATGAGTTCTCACCGGACGGCAGCCGCCTGTGGGATAAAAACACCCTGGACAAGATGGACAAAGACCGTTTCCGTCAGAGCCTGGGTGGCTTGATCGAAGCCTACGAAGAAGTGGCTCGCCGTATCGGCGTCAAACTAGACTAAGCGTTTTCTTGCTATACGGGGTCTCTCCGGCCCCGTCATTCTCCTGACTTTCTCCGCCTCTTATTCCTTCTGTCTGCATTTCCAGAAAAATTCTACATTTCCTTTGCCGCTGAGCATTTATAATGATCTACGTAACATGACAAAAACCTAATCTGGAGTTTATATATGCGTTGGCAAGGGCGTCGGGAAAGTGACAATGTTGAGGATCGTCGCGGGCAGTCTTCAGGTCTGGGTGGCGGTGGCGGCGGTTTCCGCGTGCCTCGCGGCAAGGGTGGTATCGCCATTCTGGTGGTGGTGCTGGTGGCCGGCTATTACGGCATCGATCTTTCGCCGCTGTTGAACGGTGGGGACGTCAGCCCGCAAACTCAGCAACAAAGCGCCAGCATCAGTCCAAAAGACGATGAACTGGCTAAATTTACCTCGGTGGTGCTGGCCTCTACCGAAGATAACTGGAAAGAAGTTTTCCAGCGTATGGGCAAAACCTACCAGCCACCCAAACTGGTGATGTATCGCGGCGTCACGCGCACCAGCTGCGGCACCGGTCAGGCGGCGATGGGGCCGTTCTACTGCCCGGGCGACAAAACGGTGTATATCGACCTGTCGTTCTATCAGGATATGAAAACCAAGCTGGGGGCCGGGGGTGACTTTGCCCAGGCCTATGTGGTGGCGCACGAAGTGGGCCACCATGTACAGAACCTGCTGGGTATTGAGCCTAAAGTGCGTCAGATGCAGCAGGGTGCCAGCCAGGCGGAAGTAAATCGTCTGTCGGTGAAAATGGAACTGCAAGCGGACTGCTTTGCCGGCGTTTGGGGCAAATATGCCGAGAAGCAACAGATGTTGGAAGAGGGCGACTTGCAGGCGGCGTTGAACGCTGCGCAGGCGATCGGCGACGACCGTTTGCAGCAACAGGGTCAGGGACGAGTGGTGCCGGACAGCTTCACCCACGGTACCTCGCAGCAGCGCTACACCTGGTTTAAACAGGGTTTCGATAGCGGTGATCCTAATACCTGCAACACCTTCGCCTCCCGTTAACATGCATGCCGGAGCCTGACTCCGGCATTTTTTTAGGTCTGGGTCTGGATCCTGATGTTACAGGCAATGCAACAACTTATGCAGCAGCAGGGCATCAGGCGCCTGCTGGTGCTCAGTGGCGAGCCGCAATGGTGTCGTCAGCAAGCACAACGGCTGGCGACCACCCTGCCGGGCGACTGGCCGTGGGTGGGAGAAAATCCGCCGCCTGCTATGCAGTCGCTGGCCAGTGGTGCGGCACGGACATTGCTGGGGCAGGAGCGATTGCATGCGGTGTTTGATGCGACCCGCGGCCTGGATGTAGAGGCGCTGGCCGCACTGGCCGGTACCCTGCGCGCCGGCAGTTGGTTGTTGTTGCTGACACCACCATGGCAACCATGGCATCAGCAGCCGGACTCCGACAGCCTGCGCTGGAGCGATTGCCCGCAGCCGATCACCACCCCAAATTTCATTCACCATTTGCAGCAACACCTGGCGGCGGACAACGAAGTCACGCTCTGGCGAGAGGATGAGCCGCTGACTTTGGCACCCTTGCCAATACGCCCGCAGTGGCAAGCGCCGAATGGCCAGCCGACTCCCGAGCAGCAAAGGCTGCTGGCACAATTACTCGGTGCCGAGTCAGGCGTTTGGGTGCTGACCGCTGCCCGTGGGCGCGGCAAGTCAACGGTGGCTGGCATGCTGGTGGCGAACACGCCGCTCACCTGCTGGATCACCGGGCCCAGCCGAGCGGCTACCGAGGTCGCTGGTGAATGGGCGCAGGGCCGCGCACAATTTTGGGCACCGGACGCGTTGTTGGCCCATTGTCGCGAACATGACGTCAGCGACGTGGGCTGGCTGCTGGTGGACGAAGCGGCGGCGATCCCCGGCCCGTTGCTGCAACAGCTGGTTAGCCATTTCCCCCGCGTTTTGCTGACCACCACGGTACAGGGCTATGAAGGTACCGGCCGGGGGTTTTTACTGAAATTTTGCGCGGGGTTGCCTGAGTTCCAGTCGCTGGGGTTACAGCAGCCCATGCGTTGGGCACCCGGTGATGCGCTGGAACGTATCGTCGATAACGCGCTGTTGTTCAACGAACTGCCACTCTGGCAGGCGACGAATAAGCCGGTCAGTATCAGCGGGGTCGAACAAGGGGCGTTGTGTGCCGATCCTCAAGACTTAGTGCGTTTTTACGCCCTGCTAAGCAGTGCCCATTACCGTACTTCTCCGCTCGATTTACGGCGACTGATGGATGCGCCCGGCATGCATTTTGGCGTGGCACGGGTTGAAGATGAGGTGGTTGGCGCGCTGTGGTTGGTGGACGAAGGTGGCCTGAGTGCCGAACTGGCACATGAAGTCTGGGCCGGGCGGCGGCGACCGCGCGGCAACCTGGTGGCGCAGTCGCTGGCGGCACATGGCGGCCAGTGGTGGGCGCCGACGCTGCGCTCACGGCGTATTACCCGCATTGCAGTATTACCGGCATTACGTCAGCAGGGCATCGCCCGCAGCCTGATCGCGCAGCAACGGCAGCAAGCGCAGGGGCTGGATTACCTCTCGGTCAGCTTTGGTTACACCGAGTCGCTGTGGCGCTTTTGGCAATCCTGTGGTTTTGAACTGGTGCGTATCGGCAGCAAAACGGAAGCCAGCAGCGGTTGTTACACCGCCATGGCCATCCTGCCGCTGAGTGAGCAGGGTGAGGCGCTGCGGCATGCGGCGCATAAGCATCTGGCGCGTGACTGGCGCTGGCTGCAGCCGCGTATTGATCTGCAACTGGAAATCACCGGTGACGACGGCGATATCCAGTTGGGCGAGGATGACTGGCGTGAACTGGCCGGGTTCGCCTTCGCCCATCGGCCGCTTGAGGCCAGCCTGGGGGCGCTACAACGTTTACTGCTAGCCAGTCCTTTGCCGCTACCCGCACTGCGTCAGCATCTGCAACAGCAAACGACACCGGCGGGCTGCGTGGCATTGCTTGGCTTCAGCGGCCAGAAGGCTTTGCTACGCCGCTGGCGGCAGGAGGCGGGGTTAGCGCTTGAGCAGCTTGATGCCCAGCACTGCTTGCGCTGGCACAACTGGTCGCAATCGTTGGAATAAATTGAAGATGTTGCTCAATAAAACCCGATTTTCCTGAATTCTCAGCGGCGTATAGTAGCTGACAGGAACCCGGGCAACTGGCGCCGGGCAGAATTTGAACAATACGAGGAGTCACCGATGAAACATGAGCATTTTGTTGTACAGAGCCCGGCAACCCCGGCTGCGCAGCTGATCCTGCTGTTTCACGGTGTTGGCGATACCCCAGAGGCGATGGGCGAGATTGGCAGCTATTTCGCCAAAGACTTCCCGCAGGCGCTGGTGGTCAGCATTGGTGGCCCTTTTGCCTTCGGTAACGGCAGCGGCCGGCAGTGGTTTTCGGTGCAGGGTGTGACCGAAGAAAACCGCGCCGAGCGCATTGCTGAAGTGATGCCGCAGTTTATCAAAACTGTGCGTTACTGGCAGCAGCAGAGCGGCGTGAATGATGCCGGCACCGCACTGGTCGGTTTTTCTCAGGGTTCAATCATGGCGCTGGAAGCCTTGAAGGCAGAACCTAACCTGGCCGGTCGGGTAGTGGCTTTCAGCGGGCGTTTTGCCAGCCTGCCGGAGCGGGCGTTCGGTGATTGCGTGGTGCACTTGATCCACGGCGAACAGGATGCGGTGATTGCGGTGCAGCATGCCAGGGCGGCGGCAGAACAACTGCAGGCTATCGGCGTCGATTTCACGCTGGACGTGGAAGAAGACGTGGGGCACGCCATCAATCAGGGCATGATGAACGATGCCCTCGAACGGCTGCATTACTACGTGCCTCAGCGCTACTGGGATGAAGCGATGTTTGGCAAACGCGGCGATTTGATCGCTTTTAAATAAACTTCAGGGCGCTAAATGCGCCCTGATATCATTTCTTCTTCGGCCAGTCGTCGTCGTTATCCCACTCGGCGTTGTTATCGCGGTGCGGTGGCAGTTCCGGCTTATCGGCCAGATAGCGTTTGACGTCAACGCGGCGCAGCTCTTTGATCCCACTGATAATCATGCCGAATAAAATCAGCAGGATAATCCACCAGTAGTCAGCTAACCATTCCATATTTACTCCTTTCCTTCAGGGCGTATAAAACGCGAAAATATCGATGGCAAATGCTCTTCAAGCCATTGGGCACCGGCAACGTCCTTATTTTTCCAGGCTGCCAGCAGCAGCGCCGGCGTCAGCAGATGCTCGGCTTCACGCGCCAGTGGCCGGTAACTCAGATGCCAGGGTTCTACCGCCACGCCGTCACCTTCTTCGGTGAACGGACGGTAAAAGCCAAATTCAGCCATATGCGCCGTCATCCACTGATTGAGCGGATAAAAGTAGCCGCCATGCTGGTATTCCCAGGGCTCCAACTGCAGCTTTTGCCCTGCCGGTAACAGTGAGGGATCGTAGACGTCGAGGTCACTGCCCCAGTGATGGCGGCTGGCACCCGGCAAGGCCGACCAACGCAGGATTGCCTCACAGCGCTCGGCGGCGGACAGTGGCGTGATGTCGATCGGTCGGCTGTCCTTATCTAATACTGGGCGCAGCCCGCAGAATTTTCCATTCCAGATCGCCTGTTGACGATCAAAATCACGAAATGTGCTGGCAGGCTGGAGATCAAACCCGGCCGCAAGTGCTGCCTGTTGCATGGCGAGAAACGCGGCCACGGCGGCGGGCTGCAACCGGTGGTTACCGCTGAGCGGTACCAGGTGTTCGGTCGAGCGCCCGGTCAGCATTTCTGGCGTGATCATGCGACCAGTTGCTCCATGATGCGTTGGTACATGCGGCTGAGCAACTGCAAGTCGGCCGCGTGTACGCATTCGTTGACCTTATGGATCGTCGCGTTGACCGGCCCCAGTTCAACCACTTGCGCGCCCATCTGGGCGATAAAGCGGCCGTCTGAGGTGCCCCCGGTGGTCAGCAACTGTGGCGTCAGCTCAGAATAGTGTTCGACGGCGTTAACCACCGCATCCACCAGTGCGCCGCGTGCGGTCAGGAACGGTTGGCCCGACAGGCGCCATTCGATGCTGTAGTTCAACTGGTGGCGTTCGAGCAGTTCTTCCACGCGTTGTTTGATGGTTGCGTCGGTCGATTCAGTGCTGAAACGGAAGTTGAACTGGACGAACATCTCGCCCGGGATCACGTTGTTGCTGCCGGTACCGGCCTGCACGTTAGCGATCTGCATACTGGTCGGCGGGAAGAATTCATTGCCGCGGTCCCACTCGGTCGCCACCAATTCATTCAGTGCCGGCATGGCACGGTGTACCGGGTTATCCGCCAGGTGCGGATAGGCGACATGGCCCTGAATACCGTGAATGTGCAGGTTGGCGGTGATCGAGCCGCGACGGCCGTTCTTGACCACGTCCCCGACACGTTCGGTACTGGAAGGCTCGCCGACCAGGCAATAATCCAGGCGCTCATTACGCGCCATCAGCGCCTCTACCACCTTCACCGTACCATGGGTAGCACTGGCTTCTTCATCGGAGGTGATCAGGAAGGCCAGACGGCCCCGATGCTGCGGGTTGGCTGCCACAAAACGCTCAGCCGCCACGACCATCGCGGCCAGCGAACCTTTCATGTCTGCCGCGCCACGGCCATACAGCATGCCGTCGCGGATGGTTGGCTCAAACGGTGGGTTATCCCAGCGTTTTTCGTCGCCGGTCGGTACCACGTCAGTGTGGCCGGCAAACGCCAGCGTTTGACCTTCGCCACGCCAGGCCCAGAAATTCAGGGTATCGCCGAACGGCATGGGCTCAACGGTAAAACCAATGGCCTCCAGACGCTCAATCATCAGTGCCTGACAGCCTTCATCGTGCGGGCTGAGCGACGGGCGTTTAATCAACTGTTGAGCCAGTTCGATAACCGGGCAAATCATGCTGCCACCTCGGAAATAAATTGCTGGTAGCCTTCGGCACTGAAGCCGAGCAGGGCGTGTCCGTTGCCGTCGTCCAGCAGCGGGCGTTTGATGATTGCCGGCTGAGCCAGCATCAGCGCGATGGCCGCATCGGCATTGTCGCAGGCGGTGCGCTGCGCTTCATCCAGCTTGCGCCAGGTGGTACCGCGGGTATTCAGCAGCGGCTCCCAGCCCAGGCGTTCGACAAAACCGCGCAGCTGCTGTTCGTCCAGCCCGTCGGCGCGGTAGTCGTGAAATTGATAAGCCACACCCTGTTCTTCCAGCCAGCGGCGTGCTTTTTTGATGGTGTCACAATTTTTGATGCCGTACATGGTCAACGTCATGGAGTAAGAACCTTCTCTGCAACCCAGCACCGGCGGGCTGCCGGTGGTAAACCGCCGGTGGCGGTGAAATGAAAGCCAGCGGACAGCATGCCGAAAAATGGCGGGGAGTTCCACCGTCCAATGGTCTGAAAGGCGGGGGAAAGCTGAAAAAATGCCGATCGCGTTTATTGCGGTGCTTTTTTGCTAATCTCACTGTGCTACTCAGTAACCCTACATAAGAAGAAGATCATGGAAAATTACCGAATCGAAGTCACCGAAAGCGCCATCGACGAAATAGAAGCGCTGATTGCAGAAGGGCTGAATCAATATAACGATGAAGTGACCGGCACCAACGATCGTCGCCCGCTAGCGGTGGTGGTGAGAGACCCGATCAGCGGCGAAGTACTGGGCGGTATTAGCGGGCGTTCATCGTTGGGTATGTTGTTTGTCGATCTGTTTTATCTGCCAAAATCGCTGCGTGGCTCAGGACTGGGCAGTGAGTTGCTGCGTCGCTTTGAGCTGGAAGGGCGGCGCAGGGGCTGCGTTTCCGCCGTGCTGTACACCATCAGCTTTCAGGCACCGAAGTTTTATGAGTTGAACGGCTGGACGCGCTTTGGCGAAGTACCCTGTCTGCCGGCAGGTACCAGCCGGATCTTTATGATGAAGACGCTGTAGATGGCTGGTCAGAAATTATTCTCTGGCCTGACGTAATTTATAACTCAGACTTTTTTTCACCATCGGCCATTCGTGGTCGATGATGGAAAAAACCACCGATAAATTCACTTTTCGCCATGATCCTGTGACCAGTGTTTCATTTCTTCGCTGATAAAATAATTAACCAGATCGCGATACATGTTTTCTATCACCTCCGGGCTTAAGCCTTGCTCATCGGCCCAGATTCGTCTTTGCAGCAGCATGGCCTCAAAGCGTTCTTTGGCGCGTACCGCATCGGGGCTGGTCTTGAATTTGGCCGCAGCCTTTACGTAGGCGAAGCGCTGGGCAATCAGCTTGATGATGCTTTCGTCCATCATGTCTATTTCAGCGCGAATATCATTCATGTTCGCACAGTCCTGCGGAGACAGCCGATTTTCAATGAGCAATGGGGAGTTCCTTTAAGGTTTTTTCAGCGGACATAACCATTCTGCTGCAGTCGCTCTAAAGCTGCGCTGTCGGCATAGACCATGCCGGTAGTCAGCTCACGGAAGTGGTATTTTTTGTAGAATTCCAGCTTGTCGGGCACCGAGTAGATAAACACTTTGCCGAGTGGGGCCAAATCCTGCATGACCCGATCCATCAGCTGACGTCCCAAACCCTGGCCCTGAAAGTCTGGATGCAGGGCCACATCGGCCAGATAGGCAACTGACGTCATGTCGCTAATGGCGTGGGCGGTGGCGATCAGCCTGCCCTCCAGGTAGCCCCAGTAGCAAAATTGGCTGTGCTGATAAACGCGCTGCAGGACCAGCGAGTCACGCTGGCCCAATCCGGCGGCTTCCAGTAGCCCGGCTAACTGCAGCCAGTCGACGCCGTAGCGGTTCGGGTCGGTCACGATTTCCATGCTGACCTCGCTTATCCAATCCGATCCAGATCGGCGGCGTATTGGCGGATCGCACGCTGGTAGCTGCTGATGTCGCTATGCGAGGAGGTTTCAGCCAGCAACAACAACAGGTCGGCTACCGCTTGCTTGGTTTCACCCAGGTTGTACAGCGTCATGGCGCGGAACAGGGTGAGTTCTTTGGCCTGCGGGAACTCGCTCAGCCCTTCGTCGAAGGCGGCCAGCGATTGGTGATACAGGCCGAGCGCCCGGTAGGTACTGCCCAGACCAAGCCATGCCTCCTGCCGTTGCGTTGCCGACAAATTGCGCGTCAGTGCCGCGAGGTAACAAGGGATCGCCTGTTGCTCAAGGCCCTGAACGTCATACAGGCAAGCCAATTGGTAGTGCAGGGCGGCGTCTTCCGGTTGTTGCAGTAACTGTTGTTGCGCCAGTTCGGTCGCTTCCTGATAGCGGCCCAACTCTTTCAATTGTTCGATGGTCAGCGTAGGGGACATCACATGGCCTTAGGTGAGTGGGTTTTTTGTACCTTTTGCACGCTACTACGGAAGAATTCATCGCACAAGGGATATAGGCATTGCTGAGGGAAGGTTGGCCCCGCGATCCGGGGCCGGTTTTACTGTCAAAGTTGCCTTTTAGCCCGAGATACCCGGGCCTAGCGCACCGAGGGGCCATTATGGGACACATCCTTGTGTCCCACCCTGCGGGCCGACTGGAAGTCGTTCCAACTTGTTCCCGACAAGTTGGTCGGCAGCTAAAGCTGCTACGACCCCTTCGGCACGCTCTCCCTAATAACTGGCTTTTCAACGGGTTACTGTGGGCGATCAGAACTCGTGTTTGAGCGTCAGCATGAAGTTACGCGGCTCGCCATAGTTGCGGGTACTGTAGAAATTAACCTGTGAGTAGTATTTCTGGTCGAAAACATTGTTCAGGTTAAGTTGCACCGCGGTTTGCGGCGTCAGCCTGTAACGCGCCATCGCATCGACCAGAATGTAAGACCCTTGCTCGGCTTTGCGATTGACCATTTCACCGTTCTTTGCACCGTTGACGTTGGCATATACGCTGCTCTGCCAGCGTGCGCCGCCGCCTAGCGTCAGGTCGCGCAAGGCCCCCGTCAGTTGGTAGGTGGTGAACAGGTTGATGCGGGTACGCGGCTGCTCGGTGTTGAGATCGACCTTATTTTTGTCCTTCAGTGAGAAGTGGGTAATGCCAAACTGTGCGTTCCAGCCCTGTGCCAGTTCACCGTTCAGTTCGAACTCAACGCCTTTGCTGGTGGCGCCCTGGCTCTCATGATAGGTCTGCTGCAGCCAGTCCAGATTACTGGTGTCTTCGTCCAGCACACCCAGATTGTCCTGCGTGATGCGGAATGCCGACAGCGACAGGTTGAGCCGCTCATTCAACAGGGCCGCTTTGATGCCCACTTCCTTATTCACCCCTTCGATCGGCGCCAGGTAGTGGCCGCTGCTGTCGAGATAGTTCTGATCCTTGAAGATGTTGGTGTAGCTGGCATAGGCAGAGACCTGATCGGTCAGCTTATAGACCGTACCGACGAACGGAGTGACTTTATTCGCGGTGCTGGTGGTGGTGTTTTTAAAGCTATTGAAGCGAGCGCCGAGTATCAGATCCAGACGGTCGGTTACCGAGAAGTCAGCGCTGCTGTAGAAGCCGATTTGTCGCGTACGGTAATCCATTTGCGGCATTCTGTCTGACCACTCGGGTTCGCCCAGACCGCCATTCCAATCCAGCAGGCTGCCGCTAAACAGTTGTGAGGCGCTGGCGCTACGAGAGGTGCTGTAACTGTGCTGCCAGGCTGAAGAGCTGCCCACCACAAACTTGTGATTACGGCCCAACAGGCTGAAATCACCGTTCAGCTTTAGGTCTACCGCATGTTGATCCCGGTATCCTTCATAACGCCCGACATAAGGGGTTGAAGGTTTCACCGCCCAGGTATCCGGATCAATCAGCCCGCCAAGGCTCATTGCCATTTTGGCATCGAAGACCTGCCGACTGTGGGTGTAGTTGGCTACGCCTTTCCAGTCGTTCTCGAACTGGTGCTCCAACGTAGCGAACTGGGTGCTGAGCGTGGTGTCCCAGCTTGACCAGTCAGAGGCACCGTTATAGTGGCGATCCCAATTGATCTCGCTGCCGTCGCTGAACCAGCCGGTCGGCAGGGCACCACCCCAGGTGGAGGCTTTAGGCCGGTTTTGTTGATAATCCGCCCCCAAGCGCAGCAGGGTATCGCTGTTCAGATCGGCTTCCAGCGTGCCGTAGATCACTCCTTTGCGTTCCTGATGTCTGTCCATAAACGAGTGGCTACGTTCGCCGGCGGCGGCGATGCGCACCCTGACGGTGCCTTCGTCATTGAGCGGTGTGCCGGCATCGATCGTGGTGCGGTAGTGATCCCAGGAACCGGCGGAGAGTTCGACGCGGGCAAAAGGAGAAAGGCTGGACGCTTTCTTTCTGACCAGGTTGATGGCCGCGCCCGGATTACCGACGCCGTTCAGCAGACCGGCGGCCCCCCTGACGATCTCGACGTGATCCAGCGTGATCGAGTCAATTTCCGACTCGCCGCCGGAATAACCCGAATCAAAGAAGGTGGGAACACCGTCGTATTGATAGTTATCGACGCTAAAACCGCGGTAATTGAACGAGGAGCGTTCGCTGTCGTAGTTACTCTCGCTGACACCGGTGGACCAGCGCAGGATATCCTTTAGCGAATAAGCATTGATATCGTCAATTTGCTGGCGGGTGATAACCGCGACCGACTGCGGCGTATTCTTGATGCTCAGCGGCAAGCCGGTGGCGGTGTTCATTTGACTGGTGGTGTAGGAGCCGGTGTTTTCGGTACTGCCATCCTCGCTTAACGGCGAAGCGACCACCTCCAGGGTTTCTTCTTTCTGTGGGGAGGGGGCCTGCCCGGTCCCCGCCGCCTGTGCCACCATGACCGGCAGGCACAGCAGTACCCCGCCGGAAAGGCGGATCATAAAACTAGCCATGACCTGCCTCACAATCCGCCGAGATTAATCTTGAGCAGATAGTCCTGCTTTTTCTCCATCTCTTCCTTGGACTGCTTGATGCTGGCGAAGAGGCTATTGCCGTCGGCTGAAAGCGCCAGGCTGTTAGGCAAAGCGCGGGTGACGATGCTGTTTTTGACCTGGTAGCTGTTGCTGTCAACGATGCTGATGCGCTTGGCCTCGCGGTGAGTGATGTAGATCTCGCTGCGCGCCGGGTTGAACAGCACCGCCAGTGAGTTGATCACGTCAATCTGGTGCAGGATTTTGCCGCTGTTGATATCGACTACCAGCACGTTCGGCAGGTCGGGGTCGGTGAGGAAGGCGCGACCGGTTTTGCTGTCCAGGCTGATGTTAAGGAAGAAATGTTTCTTGGCGGGTTCTACCACCAGACGATTGAGGATCTGGTGGCTGCTGGTGTCCAGAGTAATCAGTTCGCCGCCGCCGTTAACGCAGTAGATACGGCCACGTTCGCTGTCCAGGGCAAGGCCGGTAGGGTATTCGCCGACGTCGCTCAGGGTGGCAATTTTTTCCCGCTTGGCGGTATCGATCACCCACAGCACGCCTTTCTTGGAAGTGCCAGAGACATACAAACGCTGATTTTTCTTATCAAGCACCATTTCACGCGTCGGGATGAATTGGTCTTCTTTCATGCTTTCACTGAGCTGGATGGTCGCGAGTTCTTTACCACTCTGGGTATCGAGCAGGGTGACGGAACCGTCCACGGTGTTACCGATGTACAGGACATGCCGTTCTTCATCCAGCGCGGTGGCGAAGGCACGACGTTGGGTAGTGATTTTCCCATCCGTGACCAGCGTGGCTGGGTTGATACGGTAAACAATACCGCCGTTGTTGCCTTTGGCGAATGAAGGCGTAGAAGCGGCAAACAAGGTGTTGTTTTGACCATCAAATGCCAGTTCATACAGGCCGTATCCCACCGGTTTGGTCTGGAAATGGCTTTCTGGCAGCTCAGCGGCCAGCGTAGAGCAAGACAGCAGCAGCATGGCGGAGGTCAGTGCGCTGAAAGAGAAACCTTTGCCTGGGGTGGACAGGTGCAACTTCATATACATTCCTTTACATCAGTTTACGATTCAGTGATGCTAATGATATTGATAATTAATATCAATATCATTTAATTAATCATGTGGGTGTGTGAGTTTTATTTATTGAAACATAAGGTATTTTATAAAATATCCATCATAATTTACGGCATTAACAGATCTTGTTTCCGGTTTGTTTAGTTAATGTAATGATTATCATTTCGTTTAAATGCGAAGAAATATCCGCTATATTCGCCAGCAACTGTTAAGAACTGTAAATAAAAATACCACCGACAGGGGCTATCCACCGGCGTGCAGAGTGGGCTGGAGAGAGCCATTCACCTCCTGCTGCGGTAGCCATTTTTTGGACGCTTTGCGGGTTACAACACCAATCGGAAACAGGTTTTATTAGGAATGGTTATGAGTGTTAAACAATTCATGGGAAAACGTAGCCGACTAGCCAGGGCTATGGCGCTGGCATTGATTATTGCCCCTCAGGCTTACGCGCAGGAAGGGGAGGCAGAACAGAAAAATAACGCCTCCCAGGAAGACCAACTGGTGGTCACCGCTTCCGGATTCAAGCAGAACAAGAAATACGCCCCGGCCAGCATTTCGGTTATCGATCACAAGGCGCTCGAGAAACAGAACAGCCGCGATGTGGCCGAAGCGGTTCAGGATATTTCGGGGGTGTCTGTCAGCAACGGTGCCGGCACTGAGGTGTCCGGCGACGTCATGATCCGCGGTATGGATTCGAGTTACACCTCGTTCATGGTCAACAGCATTAAGCAGAATACCGGCGAATCCCGTCCCTATGGCCAGAATGTTGGCACCGAGGCCGGCTTTTTACCGCCGTTGGCGGCCATCGATCGTATTGAGGTGATCCGCGGCCCGATGTCATCGCTGTACGGCTCGGACTCCATCGGTGGCGTGGTCAACGTCATCACCAAAAAACCGTTTGGCGTACGGGAGTGGATGGGCTCGATTGCCGCAAACAGTTTCCTGCAACAACATCAGGAGTTCGGTAATACCCAACAGACCAACCTGTTCCTGATGGGGCCGCTGGTACCCGATGTTCTGGGGCTCAGCCTGTCGGCGGATTACCTCGATCGGCGTGAGGACGAAAAACCCAACTCGTTCAGCAAGAACAACAAAAAGTCGCTCGATATGACGCTCGGTTTTGCCGCCAATGAGACCAACCTGTTCGACCTGAATCTAGTGAAAGGGGAGAAAAAACGCAGCCGGACGGAGAAAGGCGGTGGTACCCCTTGGGGCTGGGACTTTGATCGTGATGCCCTGAGCCTGACCCACTCGGGTTGGTATGCGGAAGATAGCATCGCCACCACCAGTTATTTTCAATACGAAAAAGGCGAGTCAACCTTCCACACCAGCACGTTGGCACCACAGCATATCCAGACCGAGAATTACGTGCTGAACAGCCAGGCCAAGCTAAGCCTGGGTGAACACAACCTGACTCTCGGCGCCAACTACAGCCGTGAAACGCTGAATGACGATTTCTATGCCGACAACAAACGGGCACCGGGCATCGATCCCGTCACCAAAATCTCGCGCGACGGCTGGGCGCTATTCGCCGAAGGGCAGTGGAACATTGATGACTTCTCGCTGACCACCTCGGCACGTATGGATCGGGACAATTACTTTGGCACCCACATTAGCCCGAAACTTTACGGCAACTGGATCCTCGATTCAGCCTGGGCACTGAAGGGCGGCGTCTCTTCCGGCTATAAAAAACCGTCGCTGCGGGAAAACTCCGATCAATTCATTACGCCGCGTGGCAGCAACCCGCCTTATCCCTATCTGTCGGTGGGCAACAGCGAGTTGAAGCCGGAAACCAGCCTGAATACCGAACTGGGGCTGTACTGGAACAACAATCGCGATCTCTCCTTTGACGGCACGGTGTTTTATACCGACTTCAAGGACAAGATCGCGGAGGTGAATATCTGTGAGGCGAGTGCCAACCACCCCTGCGTGGTGAACGGTTATAACGCCGAATCGATCGATAAGTATTTCAATATTGGCAAGGCCAATGTTTACGGTGTCGAACTTAACGCAGACTGGCAGGCGACAGACAGTCTGAATCTCAGCGCCAACTACACCTTCAACAAGAGCGAGCAGAAAAACGGCGTCAATAAGGGCTATGCGCTAAATGACTTCCCAAAACACATGGCCAACTTATCCGCCAAGTGGGCGGCTGCATCGGCGCTGGACGTCTGGTCCAAAGTCAATTATCGCAGCCGCAACGAGGAGACCGGTGACCATACTCGCTACAGTGCTTATGCCTTGCTGGACGCCGGGGTGATTTATCACTTCGACAAGCACACCCAGGTAATGGCGGGCGTGTATAACATTTTCGATAGCGCGCCAAAACGCACCACCAGTTGGGGGGAATATCCGCAGTTGGAGGGCCGTCGTTATAACCTCGGCTTACGCGTCGATTTCTAAGTTTTGCTGAGTTAATAGCCCGGCCGCTTGCTAACAGCGGCCGGGTTAGATCTTTTCTGCGTTGGCTTGGACGGATTAAGATCGGAAGGGAATAGCCGGGATTATCGATTGATCAGATAAATACGAAAATGTGCACTATCCCCGGTTTTCGCGGCTGGCATCGTTCCCAACCCCCTTCACTTGCTCAAAAAACAGGCGTAGAATTCGCTTCGTCTATTAATTGAGGTTGTAAATTATTATGGTTGATCGTGAGTTAGGAAACTGGAAAGACTTCATCGAAGAGATGTTAGGTAACTGACACTGCGTTGAGGCTAAAAACAAGGTTGGTTGATTTGTCCGTGATTGAAGCACCTTGGGAACGAGACGCTCGTTCGAGATAAAGCAGCATCGGTTTCCCGACGCTGCTTTTTTTTTGCCTGCTATTCTGCGCTGTCTTGCGGTTTGGCCGCTCTGGAGGGTTTGCCTGGGAAGCGGCGACGAACCAGCACAAAGAACAGCGGTACGAAGAATATCGCCAGCAGGGTAGCGGAAATCATACCGCCCATCACGCCGGTGCCCACCGCATGCTGGCTGCCTGAGCCGGCACCGCTGCTGATGGTCATCGGCAGTACGCCGAAGATAAACGCCAGTGAGGTCATCAGAATCGGCCGCAGACGCATGCGCGAGGCTTCCAGCGTCGCCGACATCAAATCCTGGCCTTTATGATTCAGCTCGTTGGCGAACTCGACAATCAAAATGGCGTTTTTCGCCGACAGCCCAATGATGGTCAGCATCCCCACCTGGAAGTACACGTCATTCTCCAGCCCACGCAGCCAGGTCGCAGCCACGGCGCCAATCAGGCCGAGGGGCACCACCAGCATCACCGAGAACGGAATCGACCAGCTCTCATACAGCGCGGCCAGGCACAGGAACACCACCAGCAGCGAGATGGCGTACAGCGCCGGTGCCTGAGAGCCGGACAGGCGTTCCTGATAGGACATGGCAGTCCATTCCAGGCCGAAGCCGGTTGGCAGTTGGCTGACAAGCTTCTCCATTTCGACCATCGCGGTACCGCTGCTGATGCCTTCTGCCGCCTCACCAACAATCTCCAGCGCCGAGCTGCCGTTATAGCGTTCCAGACGTGGGGAACCGTATTCCCAATGGGAGGTGGCGAAGGCGCTGAACGGCACCATGCCGCCCGCGCTGTTGCGTACGAACCATTTATCGATGTCGCCAGGCAACATGCGGAACGGTGCGGCAGCCTGCACGTAAACTTTTTTCACCCGACCACGGTCGACGAAGTCGTTGACGTAGGTTGACCCCCAGGCGGTCGACAGCGTGTTGTTGATGTCATCAATAGAAACACCCAGCGTCTGTGCCTTGCGTTGGTCAATATCAATTTGTAGTTGCGGGCTGTCATCCAGGCCATTGTGGCGTACCCGGGACAGCAGGGGATTGGCGGCGGCCAGTTGCAACAGTTGATCGCGCGCTGCCATCAGTTTTTCGTGACCCAGCCCGGCGTGATCCTCCAGCTCCATATCGAAACCGGAAGAGTTGCCCAGACCGGTGATCGCCGGTGGGCTGCTGGCAATTACCCGTGCCTCGTTAATCTTGTTAAATTCCTGGGTGGCACGATTGATGATATCGAAAGAGCTGTTGGCACCCGAGGTACGCAGATCCCAGTCTTTCAACCGAATAAACATACGCGCCACGTTTTGCCCGTTACCGCCAGGCCCGGCGCCGATGGTGGAAAACACCGACAGCACGTCCTGCTTCTCTTGGGTCAGGAAGTAATGCTCAACTTTTTCCACCACTTTGGTGGTTTGCTGCAGGGTAGAACCCGCCGGTAATTGCACCTGTACGGTAAACACCCCACGGTCTTCCTGCGGCAGGAACGAGGTTGGCAGCTTGATAAACAGCAACGCCATGCCCCCCAACAGCAGCAGGTAAATCACCATATAGCGTACGCTGGAGTGCAGCACCCGAGCCACGCCGCGCTCATAGCGATCGGCGTTGCGGTTGAACATGCGGTTGAACCAGCCGAAGAAGCCGCGTTTACCGTGATGGTGGCCTTTGGCGATCGGTTTGAGCAGAGTCGCGCACAGGGCAGGGGTCAGGATCATCGCCACCAGCACGGACAGCACCATGGCAGAAACAATGGTGATCGAAAACTGGCGGTAGATGGCACCGGTGGTACCACCGAAGAACGCCATCGGGATAAACACCGCCGACAGCACCATGGCGATACCGACCAGCGCACTCTGGATCTGCCCCATGGATTTGCGGGTGGCATCTCGGGGCGATAGCCCTTCTTCGCTCATCACGCGTTCGACGTTTTCCACCACCACGATAGCGTCATCCACCAGTAGCCCGATGGCCAGCACCATGGCGAACATGGTCAGGGTATTGATACTGAATCCGCAGGCCGAAAGAATGGCGAAGGTACCCATCAGCACCACCGGCACGGCGATGGTCGGGATCAGGGTGGCGCGGAAATTTTGCAGGAACAGATACATCACCAGGAACACCAGCAGAATGGCTTCCAGCAGGGTTTTTACCACGTCTTTGATTGAGGCTTTAACGAACGGCGTGGTTTCATAGGCGACTTTCGCCTCCAGTCCGTGCGGGAAATACTGCGACAGCTCAGCGATTTTATCTTTCACCAACTGGTCGGTTTGCAGCTCGTTGGCACCGGAGGCCAGCTTGATGTTCATACCGGCGGCCTGCAAGCCGTTATAGCGGCTGAGGAAGTTATAGTTTTCGCCGCCCAGTTCGATGGTGGAAACATCGCCGAGCGTCACCAGAGAGCCATCCTGATTGACCCGCAGGGTGATTTTTCGGAACTGTTCCGGCGTCTGTAGCTGAGACTGGGCGTTGATGGTGGCGTTGAGCGCCTGTTTATCAACGGATGGCGAGCCCCCAAGCTGGCCGACCGCCACCTGCGCATTCTGTGATTGGATGGCGGTGACTACGTCCTGGGTGGTGAGCTGGTAGCTGTTGAGCTTGTTGGGGTCAAGCCAGATACGCATGGCGTATTGTGAGCCGTAAACGTCCATGCTGCCCACGCCGTTGATGCGGCTGAGCGGATCCTGCAGGTTGGAAACGATGTAATCGGCAATGTCCTGTTTGTCCATACTGCCGTCGGTGGAGACAAAGGCCACCATCATCAGCGTGGTGTCACCAGATTTAGAGACCGTCACGCCCTGGGTCTGTACGGCCTGCGGCAACCGCTTAATTGCCGCCTGCAGCTGGTTTTGCACCTGCTGCATTGCCTCGTTGGGATCGGTACCGGCTTCAAAGGTCAGCGTCACCGTGGCTTGCCCGGTATTGGTACTCTGCGACGACATGTACATCATGTTGTCCAGGCCGGTCATGTTCTGTTCGATAATCTGGGTGACGGTGTTTTCCAGCGTTTGCGCCGAGGCCCCGGGGTAAGTGGCGCTAATGCGCACGTTCGGCGGCGCCAGGTTCGGGTACTGTTCCACCGGTAAGGAAGAAATCGCCAAAGCGCCGGTCAGGCAAAGAATAATTGCCAGAACCCAGGCGAAAATCGGGCGATCAATAAAAAAATTGGCCATGCAGCGCGAACCTCGTTATGACTTGTTCTATCTTTAAGACGCATCGGAATTGCGTTCATCAGCGGCTGGGAAGGATTCCGGCGCTTATGCACTTTACTCGGGAAGGGGGAGTAAAGCGTGGAGAAAAAAAGGAGATAATGTAAATAACGGTAGTAGAAACCTGCAATGGTGCCGCTATTGTCGTTAAAAAAGCCATTAAGACAATTTTATTACTATCAAGGGCCTGACCGTTCAGGAATCACGGGAAATCATCAGGACTCATATAATGCAGGAGCAAGGCATGGAAATTAACCCGGTATTTGCCCGTCGTCTTTATCTGTGCTGGTTGATCAGCCACAGCGAACGGCCCAATGTTCCACGTCTGATGGAGTTGACCGGCTGGCCGCGCCGTACCCTGCAAGACGTGTTGAAAGCCTTGCCAGGCCTGGGAGTAGAGCTGCAGTTTGTTCAGCAGGGCGTACGTAATAACGACGGTTTCTACCAGTTGGAAAATTGGGGGCCGATCAACAAGGGCTGGGTTAACCAGCATCATCAAACGCTGCTCGCCGCGATTGAATAAAGCTTCCCCGGCGTGCCGGGGAAGTATTAATGACTCTTGTGCTCCAGATACATCACCGTGGCCGCCACGCGTGAACGCACGTCCAGCTTGCGCAGCATGTTGCGGATATGCACTTTTACCGTCTCTTCAGAAATGTGTAGTTGCGCCGCTACCTGTTTATTAGACAGGCCGCGCGCCACTTCCTGCAGCACGTCCAGCTCGCGTTCGGTCAGTTCGGCAAAGGGATCGTGCTGTTCGCTGCGGGATGAAAGATAGTCCGCCACTGCGTCGCTGATCACGTTCTGTCCTTCCGCCGCTGCGCGAATGTGTTCCAGCAACTGTTCCGGCTCGCTGTCTTTCAGCAGGTAGCCGTCGGCACCGGCGTCGATCAACGCATACACGTCGTTGCGTGAGTCTGACACCGTCAGCACGATGATGCGGGCATCCACGCCTTCATTACGCAGCGCTTTCAGCGTGTCCAGACCGGACAAGCCTTTCATATTCAGATCGAGCAGAATAACGTCCGGCGCGTGTTGCAGTGCCAGCGTAATGGCTTCGTTGCCGTTACTGGCTTCGGCCAGCACGGTAAACAGCGGATCCAGCCCCAGCAGTTGTTTGATGCCGCGGCGCATCAGCGGGTGGTCGTCGACGATCATCACTCGGTAATTCTTCATCACCATGAAATATGCTCCCTGTAGCGAGTAAAGCCACTCAAACGCGCTGTGCAGCACGCTTCACAGTGGGACAGACTCTTATAAAATAGTGGCAATTGACGCCACAAACATCCTGAAATGACCGTTAGACTTCGCTAAACCGTAACGAAGGGTGAACAGTCCTGATTTTATGACGGGAATGTCAGGCGGACTTCCGTGCCGTCCGGCTCACCCCGCTGGATGCGCAGCGTTCCTCCCAGTCGCGCAGCGCGTTCGCTCATGATGGTCAGGCCATAGTGACCTTCGGGTTCATTCAGGCTGGCGATGCCGCAGCCGTCGTCAGCAATGCTGATACTGTTATCCCCTTCGGCCGTCATTTCGCAGCGAATCACGATTTCCTGTGCTTCGGCATGTTTGATGGCGTTGAGCACCGCTTCGCGCACAATCTGCAGCGCATGCACCTGCTGCTGGGCGTTGAGCGCCTGGGAAGAAAGCCGACAGTGTAACTGAATCCGCGCGCCGGTAAGAACCTTTAATGGTGCCAGCAACTGCTGCAGCGCGGTGTTCAAATCGGCCTCCTGAATATTGAGGCGGAAGGTAGTCAGCAACTCGCGCAGCTGACGATAGGCATCGGCCAGCGCCTGGTCAAAATCGGTAATGATCTCTTGGGCTTCAGGGGCACTGCCTGCCAGTTTGCGCTTGAGCAGGGTTAACTGAATACGCAGGAATGACAGCGCCTGTGCCAGAGAGTCGTGCAGCTCCCGGGCGATAGTGGCGCGTTCTTCCATCAGCAAGAATTGCATATGCTGTTTCTGCGCCCGGTTAAAATAAACCCCACGACTCAGCATGTTGGCCACGCTTTGCATCAGATGCGGGTGTGGTGGATGCTCCTGATGCTGCCAGCTCAGTTCACCCAGCGGTTTGTCGCCCTGGATGATGGTCAACGATTGCCATGCCAGCGTTGGCGAAGGGCTACCGCTGTGCAATTGCCATTCGCTGAGGTTGTCCGCCACGTTTAGCCGGATGCAGTGCAAATCTTCGCTTTGGCGCACGATATGCAAGATTTTTTCGAATGCCTGTTGGTCTATCTGCCGCACGCTCAACGCTTGTGAGCAGTTGTACAGCACCTCCAGCGTCTTGTTCGCTTGTTGCAGTCGCTGGGTTTTTACCTGCACTTTCTGCTCCAGCGACTGATATAACTTGGCCAGGTCGCCCGACATGGCGGTAAAGGCCTGCGACAGTACCCCGAGTTCGTTCGGCAGAGCGGTATCCAGCGGCGGGTGGTTAAAGTCCCGCTGTTGCACGCGTTGGCTGGCATCCACCAGGTGCTTCAACGGGGCCACGACCTGACGGCGCATAAAACGGATGCAAAACAGCACCAGGCCGATGATGGCGATAAAGCCCAGCACGCTGATGGCCGCCACGATGGTCAGTTTCAGCTCGGAATAACGCTGTAGCGCCAACACAAAATGGTCAATCTGGTTAACATAGCCGGCGATATTGGCCTGATAGTCGGCCGACTGGCCGGCCTGGATCTGCAGTGCCAGCGGTTGCCAGGCATGCTGCAGCGCCAGATACTTTTCCCGCACTTCCGCAGGCACGTAAAAACGGTCCAGCTTTTGTAATGCCGGGGCTTGCAGCGATTGCTGATACTGCAACAGGTGCTGTTCCAGCTCCGGAGCCGCACGGGTGAGATCGTAAGCCAGTCGGTAGCTCTGCATGCGCAGCGAACCGGCAATGTTGACCGCTTCGGCATCGCGCAGGCTGTCAGCAACGGTGGTCAGCGCCAGCCCGGTGGAGAGCACGGACAAAATTACAATGCAAAACAGCGCCTTGGCCAGGCTGCTGGTCACTGAACGTTTAACAAGCAATCATGCATCCTTTTCTGCTGGGCGATGAGCATCGCCGGGTTTCATTCGAAAGCAAAATTATAAGTTTTGCAACTAAAATGCGCTGCGTTTTGCATTAAGTTGGTCTGCATCACCACAAAATGCAGACGCTATATAATCAACTAGATAGCGTCTGGCTGGCGTTCCTGTGGCCGGTAACCCATTGAGAGCGGAAATAGATTGATCTGGCGCAAGCTACCCCCGCATTTACCCATTTAGGGTAATTATATACCCCCAGCGATCCCCTTATCTTACCCCCGTCTTTCTCAGGGTTTATTCCTGTCGTCTTTCACGTTATGGCGGCAACGGGAAATTCCCTGGCAATGACTACAATAACAATACAAAAACAGGTTCTATTTCACGCGATGGCGTGTTTGCAATGTCGAGGAAAACCGTATGGCCGTATTGTCACGGCGCAAACTGCTCGGTGGACAATGGCGTCAGCCAACCGCAGCGATCCGCCCCCCGTGGTCGCTGCAAGAATCCCTTTTTATTGCCGGTTGCACTCGCTGCCAGGCCTGCGTTCGCGCTTGCGAAACCGGGGTGCTGATCGGCGGCAGCGGCGGTTTTCCCGAAATTGATTTCCAGCGAGCGGAATGCACGTTTTGCGGGCTCTGCGTGCAGGCCTGCGAGGAACCACTATTTCGCCCGTTGGCAGACACTCCCTGGCGGCAACATGCGGTATTCGGTAGCGCCTGTCTGGCGCAGCGGGGTGTGGAATGTCGCAGTTGCCAGGATAGCTGTGAGACTCAGGCGATCCGCTTTCGGCCTCGTCTGGGCGAAATGGCGCAGCCGATGCTGGACATTGCGGCCTGCAATGGCTGTGGCGCCTGTGTCGCCGGTTGTCCGGCCGACGCCGTCACCTTAACCCGGAGCGAAAATAATAATGAATAGCGAATGGCACGTCAGCGGGCTGGTAGTGCAGGCGCGACCGGAAAAAATTCCACGACTGATAACCGCCTTGCTGGCGATAACGGACACGGAAATCCCGGCGCAGGATCCGCAGCACGGCAAGCTGGTGGTAGTGATGCAGGCGGCTTGCTCTCATCAACTGCTGGAAAAAATTGAGTCGGTACGCAATCTGGATGGCGTGCTGGCTGTATCGCTGGTTTATCACCAGCAGGACACTCAAGGTGAGGTAACGCCATGAAACTCAGTCGTCGAGACTTCATGAAAGCAAACGCCGCGGTAGCCGCTGCGGCAGCCGCCGGGCTGACTATTCCTACGGTGGCGCAGGCAGTGGCCAGCAGCGCTGACGCTATCAAATGGGACAAAGCGCCCTGTCGTTTCTGCGGTACCGGCTGTGGCGTGCTGGTTGGCACCCAGAATGGCCGTATTGTTGCTTCACAGGGCGATCCGGATGCGGCGGTCAACCGTGGGTTGAGCTGCATCAAAGGCTATTTCCTGCCAAAGATCATGTACGGCAAAGATCGTCTGACCCAGCCACTACTGCGCATGAAAGACGGCCAGTACCACAAAGAAGGCGAGTTTACGCCGGTCAGCTGGAAGCAGGCGTTCGACATCATGGCCGAGAAGTTCAAGCAGGCCCTGAAAGAGAAGGGCCCAGACGCGGTTGGCATGTTCGGCTCCGGCCAGTGGACGGTGTGGGAAGGTTATGCTGCCGCCAAACTGCTGAAAGCCGGCCTGCGCTCCAATAACCTGGATCCGAACGCTCGGCACTGTATGGCGTCAGCGGTGGTGGGCTTTATGCGTACCTTCGGCATGGACGAACCTATGGGTTGCTATGACGATATCGAGCAGGCCGACGCCTTCGTGCTGTGGGGCTCCAACATGGCGGAAATGCACCCGATCCTGTGGTCGCGCATTACCGACCGCCGCCTGAGCAACGAGAAAGTCAACGTAACGGTGCTGTCGACCTTCGAGCATCGCAGCTTCGAACTGGCGGATAACGGCATGGTGTTCACGCCGCAGACCGATCTGGCGATCATGAATTACATCGCCAATTACATCATTCAAAACAACGCAGTGGATCAGGACTTCCTGAATCGGCACGTTAACTTCCGCCGTGGGGCGACGGATATCGGCTACGGTCTGCGTCCGACTAACCCATTGGAAAAAGCGGCGAAAAACCCGGGCAGCGACGCTTCGGATCCGATGAGCTTCGAGGAATACAAGACCTTCGTGGCGGAGTACACGCTGGAAAAAACGGCGAAAATGAGCGGCGTGCCGGAAGACCAACTGGAAGCGCTGGCGAAGCTGTATGCCGATCCGAACATCAAGGTGGTGTCGTACTGGACCATGGGCTTTAACCAGCACACGCGCGGCGTGTGGGCTAATAACCTGTGTTACAACCTGCATTTGTTAACCGGCAAGATTTCCAAACCGGGCTGTGGACCTTTCTCACTGACCGGCCAACCTTCCGCCTGCGGTACCGCGCGTGAGGTGGGCACCTTTGCTCACCGTCTGCCGGCTGACATGGTGGTCACCAACGAAAAACACCGTCAGACAGCTGAACAGAAATGGCAACTGCCGGCCGGCACCATCCCGGCTAAAGTCGGGCTGCATGCGGTAGCGCAGGACCGTGCGCTGAAAGACGGCACGCTGAACGCCTACTGGGTGATGTGCAACAACAACATGCAGGCCGGGCCGAACATCAATGAAGACCGCATGCCGGGCTGGCGCGATGCGCGCAACTTTGTGGTGGTATCGGATCCTTATCCGACCGTCAGTGCGCTGGCTGCCGATCTGATCCTGCCGACCGCTATGTGGGTGGAGAAAGAGGGCGCTTACGGCAATGCGGAGCGCCGCACCCAGTTCTGGCGCCAGCAGGTGAAAGCACCGGGCGAGGCCAAATCTGACCTATGGCAACTGGTGGAGTTCTCCAGGCGCTTTAAGGTAGAAGAAGTCTGGCCGGAGGAACTACTGGCACAGAAACCGGAATATCGCGGCAAAACGCTGTACGACGTGCTGTTTGCCAATGGTGAGGTCAACAAATACCCGCTGACTGAAATCCCGGCGGACCAACTGAACGACGAGGCACGCGACTTCGGTTTCTATCTGCAAAAAGGGTTGTTTGAAGAGTATGCCGGTTTTGGGCGCGGTCATGGCCACGATCTGGCGCCTTTCGATAGCTACCATCAGGCTCGCGGTCTGCGCTGGCCGGTGGTGGAGGGCAAAGAGACGCTGTGGCGTTATCGCGAAGGTACCGACCCTTATGTGAAAGCCGGGGAAGAAGTGCGTTTCTACGGCAAGCCGGATGGTAAGGCGGTGATCTTCGCACTGCCGTTCGAACCAGCGGCGGAAAGCCCGGATAGCGAATACGACCTTTGGTTATCCACCGGTCGGGTGCTGGAGCATTGGCATACCGGTTCGATGACCCGCCGGGTGCCGGAGCTGCATCGGGCCTTCCCGGAGGCGGTGCTGTTTATTCATCCGCTGGACGCCAAAAGCCGCAACCTGCGCCGTGGCGAGAAGGTCAAGGTGCTGTCGCGCCGTGGCGAATTGATCAGCACGGTCGAAACCCGTGGCCGTAACCGTCCGCCAAGGGGGCTGGTGTATATGCCGTTCTTTGATGCGGCGCAGCTGGTCAATAACCTGACGCTGGACGCTACCGATCCGCTTTCCAAGGAAGTCGACTTCAAGAAATGTGCGGTGAAATTGCAGAAGGTGTGAGGCGGACGAATTGCGCGATGAACACCCGATTTTATTACCTGGGAGCCAAATAAAAATGAAAAGCCCTGTTGTGAAAAAGATGCTTGCCCTGTGGGTGACCCTGTTGTCGCTGGCCTTCGCCGGTCTGGCGTTTGCTGCTGGTGATGTCGATCTCAGTAAGTCCCCTGAAGTGTCCGGCACTGTCAGCGGGCCGATCTCGATGCCGAAACAGCAGGAACGGATGGCGCTGAACTACGTTAATCAGCCACCGATGATCCCGCACAGCGTTGATGGTTATCAGATCAGCAAGAACACCAACCGCTGCCTGCAGTGCCACGGCGTGGAACATTATCGTACCACCGGTGCGCCGCGTATCAGTCCGACGCATTTTATGGACAGGGACGGCAAGGTGTTGAGTGAAGTCGCACCGCGTCGTTATTTCTGTCTGCAATGTCACGTACCGCAAACCGACGCGGCGCCGATTGTCGGCAATGATTTCCAGCCCATGCCGGGCTTTGGGCACTAAGCGGGGGAGCTATGAGCGAAGACCAACACACCACCACTGAAAAAAAGCCCGGTCGGCTGCTGCGGTTATGGCGCTGGTGGCGCAGGCCTAGTCGTCTGGCGCTGGGTACGTTGCTGTTGCTGGGTTTTGGTGCCGGCATCATCTTCTGGGGCGGTTTCAATACCGGCATGGAGGCGGCGAATACCGAGCAGTTCTGTATCGGCTGTCATGAAATGCGCGAAAACGTCTATGAAGAATACATGGGCACGGTGCATTACAACAACCGCAGTGGCGTGCGCGCTACTTGTCCGGATTGTCACGTGCCCCATGAGTGGGGGCCGAAAATGCTGCGTAAGATCAAGGCCAGCAAAGAGTTGTATGCCAAAGCGTTCGGGTTGATCGACACGCCGCAGAAATTTGATCAGCACCGGCTGGCGATGGCGAGCAACGAATGGGCTCGCATGAAGGCTAACGACTCGCAAGAGTGCCGCAACTGCCATAATTTTGAGTATATGGACTTTACCGCGCAGAAAACCGTGGCGGCGAAGATGCACGACAAGGCGATAACCGAAGGCAAAACCTGTATCGATTGCCACAAGGGGATCGCCCACAAGCTGCCGGATATGCGCGACGTGCCTAACGGCTTCTAAATGCTTTTGGTGGTAAAAACCCCGTAGTTCTTGATGGGCTGCGGGGTTTTTTGTTGCAAATCCTTTGTCACTTCGGCGCCTAATCGCGGTATCCTTTTTGCGTTTCAGCTAACGGAAAAGAAGAAGGGTTCATGTCAGCGAAAATTGAAAATGTGAAAAAAGAGCTGTTGTCGGATAACTGGTATGTGTTGCACAAATATACTTTTGATCTGAAGCGCAAGGATGGCGGTTCCGTTCAGCAGATGCGTGAAGTCTACGATCGTGGTAACGGCGCAACCATTTTGTTGTATAACCGCGCCAAGGGCACGGTGGTGCTGACCAATCAATTCCGTATGCCGACCTACGTTAACGGCAATGACAGTGGCATGTTGCTGGAGGCCTGTGCGGGCCTGCTGGATGCTGATTCACCGGAGCAGTGCGCGCGCCGTGAAGCGGTGGAAGAAACCGGTTTTCAGGTTGGCGAGGTGAAGAAGATTTTCGAAGCCTACATGTCACCGGGCGGTGTGACCGAGATCATCCATTTCTTTATTGCCGAATACCATGACGACGAACGCCATGCATCCGGCGGTGGTATCGAAGACGAAGATATTGAAGTGGTGGAACTGCCGTTTACCGAGGCGGTGGCCATGATCGCCGACGGGCGAATGAAAGACGGCAAGACCATTATGCTGCTGCAGTACCTGCAAATTCATCAGATTATGGGCTGAGACAGGCTATTCATCTCGCCGTTCACCGGCGAGATGAATTCAATCTTGGTTAGCCGTGCTTGTGGGCATTAGGCGGGGGCGTCGGTTTTTTTTGCGCCATTGTCGGCATGTACAATGAATGACAGAGCCGGTTATTGTTTAATTGCTTGCTTCTCCTTAGCTCGCCCGGCGTGGTTTTTAACTGTTTCTTGAATATCCGGGTAAAAACCTGCTGAGAGTCAAAACCATAGTCTAATGCGATATCCATGATTTTTCTGTCGGTGAACCTCAGTGCGATCGCCGCCTCGGTGACTCGCCGCATTCTGATATATTGGGCAAGGGTCAGCCCGGCATGTAACTTGAAAAGCCGTTGAATATGGAATCTGCTGTAGCCGGATTTCTTTGCAATGGTCTTTATATCCAGCTCTGCGCCCAAATTGTTTTCTATCCATTTAAGCATGTCATTAATAAAAATCTGCATATTAATTGCCATGAAAACTCCTTTTATCGCATCGGCTTTTTGGGCGTTCATACTCTGATAGGTGGGAAATGGTCTCTGATTTATAAAATAATGCTGACAGTGAGTGGGATTAGCTCTTGATGTCATACATGTCTAGAGGGAAATATGCCGTCGAACAGGAGATCGATTTCAATGGGGGTTAACAAGGAGGCAATATCGGCGCCGTTGACATACCAGTAGGACAGGGAGTGGAAACTGTTCTCTTTGAACATGGCGTCCAGGGTGCTGGTAGCGATAGTTATCGGGACGTAAACCAGGTTGTTTTTTATTATGGCGTGTAGCTTATGTTGCCCTAAAATCAAACCCAGCTTGAACGCATAGTGAATGATGGTGTCTGAATTGGCGCAGAGCAGGCGCTGCAGGTTAATCACCATAATGTCATGCGAGATAACCTTCACAATAACGGAGTTTTTCGTCTCCTCATCCCAGATTAAAATGTCGCCATCCACCAGCATGCTGTTTGGTGGCATAAACACAGCCAGTCTCAGCCCATCATGAGTGGATTTTTGATGACATTCTTCTTCCAACTGTGCGGGGCTCAGAATGAGGTAGTCTGGCGAGGTTCCGAGAATTTTATCTTGCCATTCTTTGTGCTGGTTTATGTTTCCAAGTGTTTCGCTGATAATAATCATGGCGCCTCCATTATTTCGATTATAAATATCCATGCGTAGCTATTTCTGTTTATTTCAAATGCGGAAGGAAACGCTTTTTTTGTTTTATATCTTTTAGGTTTTACAGTAAGAATGAAAATTACACGCTATGTTCGCATCGTTCAATCTATTAATTTTTATCTTTTGATCGGTTAAATCTATCGGTGCTATCGATCAAAAAATAAGTATCAATAGTTTATAGCTATTGTTTTTTGTTGAATTTATGTATAACTAAATGATTGTATTGATTGTTTTGCTTTTGTATTTTGACGTGACTGGCTTATTCCAGGAGGTATTGGTTCATTGGTCATGTGAGGCGATTATTAATATGCTATTTTGCAATAAAAATAATGGCATTAAAAATCAATAAATATCGTATAAACTGATTTCTTAATAAAACTATCGCGGGTGTTATTTCATTCTCATTATGTCTCCAGGCGGGGTTTGACGTCATTTAAAATAAATAAAAGGTATAAGCTACCTGTTTGTAGTTAACTCAATCGAGGGGGAATATAAGATTTAAAAAGAGTCTCAGCCAGAACGAAAAAGCCCGGCAATTTGCCGGGCTCGGGTAAAGCGATACAATACGGCTTATTTCAGCAGTGCCTGCGCCTTGGCCACCACGTTTTCCACGGTGAAACCAAACTCTTTGAACAACTGCTCAGCCGGT
>OOKD01000050.1_pt1 | contig 101287 bp, 99 predicted proteins | sample 1691731 | NCBI WGS metagenome assembly OOKD01 (sample SAMN05831947, study PRJEB22555) | human gut metagenome | isolation source: Skin biopsy | host: Homo sapiens
TGCAGCAGGTCAACACCGCCGTCAGCGAGATGGACGGCGTGACGCAGCAGAATGCCGCGATGGTCGAGGAAGCCACCGCCGCCGCCCGCTCGCTGTCGGCCGAGGCCGACCAGCTCGCCCGGCAGGTCGCACGGTTCAGGCTGGACAGCGAACGCCAGGCCCCCGTCGCCGCGCCGACCGTCGTCCACGACCTGCAACAGCGGGCGGCGGAGGCAGGGCGCCGCATCGCCCAGAGCGTCTCGCCGCGTCGGCAGGGCAATACGGCGCTCGCGATCGCGCAGGAAGACTGGTCCGAATTCTGACCGGAGGGGGCGGCGGACCAGGCCCCAAAGCTCTTCCCGCCGCCCCTTGCCCGACGATGAGGATGCCCCATCATCGTCCGCAACAAGAAATTAAGCAACGTTCTGTAGCACTTACTTCGCACGGCCAGATCGACGAACGTCGCTGGCCACAGTGGGAGGAGGCTGTGATGTTGCAATGGTTCGAGGCGCGGGCGCCGATCCGCGTCAAATTTCGCGTTTTGGCGACGACCCAGGGGGTGTTGGGTCTCGCCATGATTGCTCTGGTCGCGGGGTTGGCGGCCAATGTGTTCAGCGTCCCCCCGTCGGTGGAGATCGCCCTCTGCGCAACGGGCATCGCGCTGATCGTCGGCGCGACGGTGATCGCCGGGCGTTTGATCTGCACGCCCTACGTCAACACGGTCGTTCGCATGGAAGCGCTCGCGGCGGGCGACCTGGCGTCGCCGATCGCCTATACCGAAAACGCGGACTGCGTCGGCCGCATGACCAAGGCCATGGCGATCTTTCGGCGCAACATGGAAGAGGCCAATACCGCCGAGGCACAGCGCATCATGGCGCAAGGCCTGGCAGGCGGCTTGAGCGAACTGGCGGACGGCAATCTGCTCTATCGCATCGACGAGCCCTTCCCGGCCGCGTTCGAGCCGCTGCGCGTCGATTTCAATGCTGCGATGGACGCGATCAGCGAGACGATGCGCGCCGTCAGCGTCGCCGCGGCCGGCATCCACGGCGGTTCCAACGACATCCTGCACGCGTCGGACGACCTGTCGCAGCGCACCGAGCAGCAGGCCGCCAGCCTGGAAGAGACCGCTGCCGCGATGGACGAGATCACCGCGACCGTGCGCCAAACCGCCGCGGGGGCGGTCAAGGCGAACGCGACGGTCGAGGAGGCCCGTGTCGAGGCCCAGTAATCGGGCGGCATCGTCGGTCGCGCCGTCGAGGCGATGGGCGGCATCGAGCGCGCGTCGAATGAAATCTCCGAGATCATCAGCGTGATCGACGGCATCGCCTTCCAGACCAACCTGCTCGCGCTCAACGCGGGGGTCGAGGCGGCGCGCGCGGGCGACGCGGGCAAGGGCTTCGCGGTCGTCGCGTCCGAGGTGCGCGCACTCGCCCAGCGCTCCGCCGACGCCGCCAAGGACGTCAAGACCAAGATCACTGCATCGACCGAGCAGGTCGAGGCCGGCGTCCAGCTGGTCAGCGAGACGGGCGCGGCACTCAACCGCATCATCGGGCGGATCGGTGAGATCAGCGCGCTGGTCGGCGAGATCGCCAAGGCGGCGGAAAGCCAGGCGACGGGCCTGCAGCAGGTCAACACCGCCGTCGGCGAGATGGACGGCGTGACCCAGCAGAATGCCGCGATGGTGGAGGAAGCCACCGCCGCCGCCCGCTCGCTATCGGCCGAGGCCGACGAGCTCGGCCGGCAGGTCGCACGGTTCAGGGTCGGATCGGAACGGCCGGCACCAGCGTCGACCAATACGGTGCACGACCTGCAACGCCATGCCGCGGAAGCGGGGCGCCGGATCGCCCGCGCCGTACCGCCGCGGGGTCGCGGCAGCGTGGCCGTCGCGGCGAGCGATGACTGGAGCGAATTCTGAAATGGCCGCTCCGGTTTAATTACGCCTTAACCAGTGGCGGGTAATCAGGTCCGATACAGACATACGAGAGGGGGGCTTCTCACATGATCGGCACGGCAAGGAAGGTTCGCCATCGAACGTCGAAGACCGGCGCGGTGCGAAGCTCTGCGGCGCGTGCGCTCACGTGGCCGGCGACTCGCCCGATCCTCCCGCTGTGTGCGTGGCCGGCCCGTCAGATCCGCCCGGTGGCGAACACCGGGCGGATCACCCCGCCGCGGGATTTGTCCGAAGCCGTCGATCGATCGGCTTCCTGATTCTCTCGAGATCGAAAAGCGAAACCAGACATGCCCGTGCATCCGCTTCCCGCCTCGCTCGATACGTCCGCAGCCTCGCCGCTGCGCCATGACCTGATCGCCACCCTCGACCGTGGCGAGGCGATCCATCTCGATGGAAGCGGGGTCGCCCGGGTCGGCCAGGCCTGTCTGCAGGTGCTCGCGGCGGCGCAGGCCTGCGCGGTCGCGCGCGGCGTCGGTTTCCGGCTCGACGATCCCAGTGACGCCCTACGCCACATGATCGCGCTCGCGCGGCTCGAGTCGGCGCTGGCCCCGAACGGCTGAAGGACAGGATCACGCCATGAACTTCGACGAGATCCAGCAGATCTTCTTCCAGGAATGCGAGGAAGGCCTCGCGACGATGGAGGGCAATTTCGCCGCCGTCCGTCAGGGCGCGTATGACACCGAGACGATCAACACGATCTTCCGTTCGGTGCATTCGATCAAGGGTGGCGCCGGTGCCTTCGGTCACGAACGGCTCCAGGCATTCACGCACGAATACGAGACGCTGCTCGACCTCGTCCGCAACGGCACCCTGGTCCTGACGCCGGCCTTGCTCGGCACCATCGTATCCGCCTTCGACATGCTGTCGGATCACGTCGCCGCGGCGCGCGACGGCGGAACGCCGCCGGCCGACGGCGCCATGCTCGCGCGGCTGATCGAGGCGGCGCACGCGCCCGAGCCGCAGGCGGCGCAGAGCACGGTGACCGAGGCCGCCACCGTCTCGACCGGCGCCGTTGGCGACGATTTCGACGACCTCTTCGAGATCTGCGCACCCGCGCCTTCCACCGGCGCCGGCGATGGTGGGGACGACGGGTTCGACGATCTGTTCGCCCTGTGCGAGACCCCGGCGACCGACGAGACGGGTGACGGCTGGCACATCACGCTCGTGCCCGGACCGACCGCGCTCGATCACGGCGGCGAACCGCTGCTGCTGCTGCGCGAACTCGCCTCGCTCGGCGCAGAGGTCACGTCGTGCGACCTCGGCAATTTGCCTACGTTGTCCGATCTTCATCCGGAACGCGCCTATCTGGGCTGGACCCTGACCGCACCATCCTCGGTCGCGGAAGACGATATCCGCGCCGTCTTCGAATTCATGGGCGACGTCGACCTTCGCATCGTTCGCGGCGCGAATGCCGAGGACGAGGCGCCCGAAGCGCTTCCGATCGCGCACGCACCCGAGGCTGCGTCGGCCCCGATGACCGACACGCTCCCTCCCTCCAGCGCGCCGCAACCCGTCAAGGCCGCCGCGTCGCCCGAGCCGGCGGCGACGGTGCTGCCGCCCGAGGCTGCGGCGCCACGGACGGCAGCCGCCGCGGTGCAGACGATTCGGGTCGACCTCGACAAGCTCGACCGTCTGGTCAACCTGGTCGGCGAGCTCGTCATCACCCAGGCGATGCTGGCGCAGCGCCTGTCGGAGCATCAGCTCGGCGGGATATCCGAACTCACCGACCTCGACCACCTGACGCGCGAGCTGCAGGAATCGACGATGGCGATCCGCGCGCAGCCGATGAAGACGGTGTTCAGCCGCGTACCCCGCATCATCCGCGAGCTCGAGGTCGAGACCGGCAAGCGCGTCCGCCTGGATATCGAGGGCGAAATGACGGAGGTCGACAAGACCGTCGTCGAGCGCATCGGCGAGCCGCTGACGCACCTTATCCGCAACGCGGTCGACCACGGCCTGGAGACGCCGGCGGAGCGGCTCGCTGCCGGCAAGCCGGAGGAAGGCGTCGTCACGCTGTCCGCCGCGCACCATTCGGGTCGGATCGTCATCACCGTCGCCGACGACGGCCGGGGCATCGATCGCAAGCGCGTCCGCGCCAAGGCGGTCGAGCGCGGCATCATCGCGGCCGACGCGATCCTGACCGAAGAGGAAATCGACAATCTGATCTTCGCGCCGGGTTTCTCGACCGCGTCGACCGTGTCGAACATCTCCGGGCGCGGCGTCGGCATGGACGTGGTGCGCAAGAACGTCCAAGCACTGGGCGGTCGCATCGGCATCAGTTCCCAGCTCGGCCACGGATCCAGCTTCGCGCTGTCGTTGCCGCTGACGCTCGCGGTGCTCGACGGGATGATCGTGACCGTGGGCGAACAGACGTTCGTCATCCCGCTCGGCCATATCGTCGAGAGTCTGCGGCCCGACGACGACGCCGTGAAGTCGCTCGGCGCGACCGCGTCGCTGCTGGACGTGCGCGGTTCCTACGTCCCCGTCCATCGGATCGCCGAGCAGCTCGGCATCGCGGGCGCCATCGCGGATCCGACCCAGGCGGTCCTGATCGTCGTCGAGTCGGATCATGGCCAGGCGGTGCTGATGGTCGATTCGATCCAGGACCAGCGACAAGTCGTCGTGAAGAGCCTCGAGGCCAATTACGAGGCGATCCACGGCCTCGCCGGCGCGACCATTCTGGGTGACGGCCGCGTCGCGCTTATCCTCGACGTCGATGCACTGATCTCGCGCTGGCGCCGCGATCCGCGCCACGGCGCGCCGCAGCTGGAGCTTGCGGCATGAGCGCGGCGCCCCGCCCGAGAGCCGTGTCGCCGGCACCTTTGCCCGCGGCATCGCGTCCTACCGAATTCGGCTTCGGGCCTGACGATCACCGGCACATCGCGGACTTCGTCTATGCCGAAGCCGGCATCCTGATGCCGCCGGGCAAGGCGCAGCTGGTCTACGGCCGCCTCGCCCCGCGCGTACGCGCGTGCGGCCTGACCAACTTCACCGACTATATCGCACGGATCGAGGCCGATCCCGTCGAACGCCAGAATGCGATCGACGCGCTGACCACCAATCACACCAGCTTCTTTCGCGAATCGCATCACTTCGACCATTTCCTCGAACATGCCTGGCCCATGCTGTCCAACCGCCTGGCGGATCGCGGGCGTGTCCGCATCTGGTCCGCGGCCTGTTCGAGCGGCGAAGAGCCCTATTCGCTGCTGATGGCGATGTGCGGCACGGAGCGTGGCGTGGCCCAGCGTCTCGCCCGCTCCGACCTGCGCATCCTCGCGACCGACCTGTCGACGGAGATCCTGGCCGCCGCCGCCCGCGGGCGGTATTCGCAGGACACGGCGAAGGGCGTTCCCGCCGAGCTGCGACGCCTGTGGATGCACCCCGTCGATCGCGAGCTCGAGGTCGACCCCCTGCTGCGGGAGCGGGTCGCCTATCGCAAGCTCAACCTGCTCGAGGACTGGCCGATGCGCGGCATGTTCGACGCGATCTTCTGCCGCAACGTCATGATCTATTTCGACGAAGCGACCAAGGAGCGGCTTCAGTCGCGCCTCGCGGACCGGCTCGCGCCCGGCGGCTTCCTCTACATCGGCCATTCCGAGCGGTTGAGCGCCAGCGTCGCGCCCCGCTTCGCCTGCGTCGGCCGCACCACGTTCCAGAAGGTCAGCGCATGAATCGTGCTCCCGTCCGTACACTCATCGTCGACGATTCGGCGACCATGCGTGCGATGATCGCGCACAGCCTGTCGCAGGACGACGAGATCGAGGTCATCGGCGCCGCCGATGGGCCCGCGACGGCGCGCGAGATGATCAAGCAGCTCAATCCCGACGTCATCACGCTCGATGTCGAGATGCCCGGGATGAACGGGCTCGATTTCCTCGACAAGATCATGCGCCTGCGCCCGATGCCGGTGGTGATGCTGTCCACGCTGACCGGGCGGGGGGCGGAAGCGACGATCCGTGCGCTCGAACTGGGCGCCTTCGACTGCTACCAGAAGCCGAACCGGTCGAATGGCGGCGATCTCGGCGACGGTCTGACCCAGCTGGTGAAGGCTGCCGCACGCAGCCGGCGGCGCGCACGGGCGATCGAGCCGGCGCACCCGAGCGCACCCGCGGACTATGCCCCGCGTCCGGGGACGTTGATCGCAATCGGCTCTTCCACCGGCGGGGTCGAGACGCTGATCGAATTGCTGAGCGGTTTTCCGGAGCAATGCCCGCCGACCGTCATCGTGCAGCACATGCCGGAGCCGTATGTTCCGACCTTCGCCGCGCGGCTCGACAGACTGTCCGCACCCAAGGTGTCCGTCGCCCGGTCGGGCGCTCCGCTGGCGGCAGGGCATGTCTATATCGCGCCGGGTGGCGCCCGGCACATGGAGATCACCGGCGGCACGATGCCGCGGTGCCGGCTGGTGGAAGGCGACAAGGTGAGCGGCCATCGCCCCTCCGTCGACCGGTTGTTCCACTCGATCGCGCGTGTCGCGAGCCGCGATACGGTCGGCGTCATCCTCACCGGCATGGGCGCGGATGGCGCGGAAGGGTTGAAGGCGATGCGCGCCGCCGGCGCGCGCACCTTCGGCCAGGACCAGGAAAGCAGCGTCGTCTACGGCATGCCGCAGGTGGCCTGGCAGATCGGCGCGGTGGAAACGCAGCTGCCGCTGTCCCGCATCGCGTCGCGCGTCCTGTTGGAGTGCCGCGCATGAGCCCGCTGCCGCGCGCCGCCGACGGCCTCTTCCGGATCAACGTGCTCCAGGGCGAGACGCGGGTCTCCGACGATCCGGGCGCCGTGCTGACGACGGTGCTGGGCAGCTGCATCGCCGCCTGCCTCTATGATCCGATCGCCAAGGTCGGCGGCCTCAATCATTTCCTGCTCGCCGAACCGGGTGGCGTGGATACGGATCCGCAATCCATGCAGCGCTACGGCGTCTACGCGATGGAGGTCCTGATCAACGCGATGCTGGCGATGGGCGCCTTGCGCTCCAACCTGAAGGCGCGCCTGTACGGCGGCGCCAACATGCGCGACGGCTTTCGCGACATCGGATCCGCCAATGCGCAATTCGCCCGCCGATTCCTGCGCGACGAGCGGATCGCCCTGGTCGGAGAAGACGTCGGCGGCCATGGCGCGCGCCGCGTCGAGTTCCGTCCGACGCTGGGCCTCGCCCGCTGCCGCATCGCCAGCGAGCGTCCCGTCGAACCTGCTCCCATCCTCGTGCCCAAGCCTGCCGCGCCACGCGCCAGCACCGGCGACGTGGAATTCTTCTGATGACGACCGCATTTGCCAGCAAAGGACCCGCTGTGACCAGCACCATCATGACCGTGGACGATTCGCCGAGCATGCGGATGCTGCTGCGCGCCGCGCTCACCGATCTTGGCTATCAGGTTCTGGAGGCCGAGGATGGCGTACACGCATTGGAACGCCTGGACGGCGTCCAGCCCGACCTGCTCATCACCGATATCAACATGCCGCGCCTCGACGGCTTTGGCCTGATCGAGCGCGTGCGCGAACAGGACCGCCATCGCAACCTTCCGATCCTCGTGCTGACCACCGAAAGTTCCGACGAGAAGAAGCAGCGCGCGCGCAACGCCGGGGCGACCGGCTGGATCGTCAAGCCCTTCCATCCCGAAAAGCTGGCCGCGGCGATCCGCCGCGTCCTGCACTGATCCGAACCTCGCAGCAAGGAGCCAATCATGCCCCGTCAGCTCATCACCTTTCAGATCGGCGACCAGGTCCTCGGCGTCGACATCATGGCGATCCGCGAAATCCGCGCATGGTCGCCCGCCACGCCGCTGCCCAACGTCCCGCCGCACGTGCGCGGCGTGGTCAACCTGCGCGGCGTGGTCCTTCCCGTGCTCGACCTTTCGCATCGGCTGGGCTGGGGCATGACCGATCCGTCGGCTCGCCACGTCATCATCGTCGTGCGGATCGGCGAGCAGTTGCAAGGGCTGATCGTCGACGCGGTTAACGACATCGTCACGGTTCCCGACGATGGTATGCAGCCGTTGCCGGACATCGGCGACACGCCCGCCGCCAGTTTCCTGGAAGGGTTGGCGACGATCGATCAGCGGCTGATCCTCATCCTCGCGCTCGAGCGCCTGGCCGAGGGCACCGCGGGTCTCGCCGAAGCCGCATAACGCTTTTCTCGTCTATCGTTTTCGCAAGGATTTGAAGTCATGGCCGCCGCCACCAAGGTTCTCGTCGTCGATGACTCGCTGACGATGCGCGCCCTTCTTTCCGGCGCGCTGGAGCGTATTCCCAATGTCGTCGTCGTCGGCTCCGCCGACGGTGCGGACGAGGCGCGGTCCATGGTCGAAAGCCTGCATCCCGACGTGATGACGCTGGACGTCGAGATGCCGGGCATGAGCGGCCTCGAATATCTGGCGGAGATCATGGAGAAGCGGCCAATGCCCGTGATCATGTTCTCCACCCGCACAGAGGCCGGGGCGGAGGCGTCGATCGAGGCCTTGCGCCTCGGCGCGATAGACTGTTTCCCGAAGCCCAAGGTCGCCGTCGCGGCGGAGTTCGACAAGATCCTCGCCAAGCTTGGCAAGCGGATCAAGGCGGCAAAGGGTGCCAACGTCCGCGGGGCTAGCAAGAAGAAAGCGCAGGCAGCAGCGCCGCTCGACTGGAACGGCCGCCTGCTGGCGATCGGGGGCGAAGCGGCAAGCACCAACGCCATGTTCGACCTCTTCTCGACCTTCCCGGCCAATTGTCCGCCGACCGTCGTCGTCCAGCATCTGGGCGGTGGTCTCGCCGCAACGCTGATCGACAAGATGTCGGCGGAAATCGCACCGCGGATCGTGCTGGCCGAGGATGGCATGACCGTCGAGCAGGGCGTGATCTATCTCGCCGCACCGGGCGATGCGCATGTCGTCGTCGACGGCTGGCCCAACGGCCGCCTGCGCATGCTGCCGCGCGATCCGGTCGCCGGCGAGCGACCGTCGATCTCGATCCTGTTCGCCTCGGTCGCCAAGGCCTGCGGAACGGAAGCGATCGGCCTGCTGCTCGGCGCCGACGGCGAGGATGGCGATGCCGGCGTCCGCGCCTTGCAGGCCGGCGGCAGCTACAGCGTCATCCCGATGGAGAACCATGCGCCCGGCTTCACGTTGCAGCGCAAGCTGGCGACACAACCGGTGCCGATGGACCAATTGTCCGCCACCATTCTCAAGCTCTGTTCCCGGTGATCGCAAGCATGGCCCAGCGACTTCGCAGCGGCACGGGGGTTGAGCCAGCGCTCGCGCACGCGCTCGCCGACGGGATGGTGGAGCTGACCGGCCTGCTGTCGGATCTGGCGTACGACCTGGCGTCAGATCCGGACACGCTACGGCGCCATATGCACAGTCTGCAGGCCATCGATCGCATCACCCAGGCACAGCTTGCGATGGCGGATGTGCTGCGCTCCGACGCCAGCAGCGAAGCGCGGCTTGCCGCGATCACGCTGGAGGGACTGTCGCGCGACCTCGCCGCAAAACTCGACGTCTATCGCCTCCCCCCGCCCGCTGAGTGTGCCCAAGTACCCGACAGCGCTTGATTTCATCGTTTCCTTGCCTAATGCCATGCACGAGGGAGGACATGGACATGGGTATGAGCGAGCCTGGCCTGATGGGCGGATCGAGCAAGAATGCCATCGACAACGCAGCCGTACTCATGGCCGGCGCCGCGGACGGTGAGGATGCCCCGCTGATCGCCTTGGCGCGCAGCATCGTCGCGTCACGCCGCAAGCTGGGTGAACGTTTCGATCCGACGCTGTTCGCCAACCCCGGAATGGACATCCTGCTGTTCCTGTTCGCGGAGGGCGTGAACGGCGCGACCGTGACCACCAATGCGTGCTGCAGCGCCGCCGGCGTTCCGCGCACCACCGCGCTGCGCTGGATCAAGCTGTTGCAGGACCGCGGCCTGGTCGAAGGTAGCGATGACGCGACCGACCGCCGGGTCACCATGCTGGGCCTGACGCACCACGGACGAACCACGCTGCGGGAATGGCTCGTCGATATCATCTCCCTGCCGCTCGCCCGCAGCCAGACGCTCGACTGACATCGGGGCTTGGCGTGGGCGGCATCGCCCTCGCCACCCGCGACCGGCTGAAAGCGACCGGCCCTTTGCTTGCGGAGGGGCGGACGGTATCAGTTGCGAACGATCGGATGACGTGCGCGCAGCATGTCCGCGATGCGCTCCACTTCCCCCGTCGCCGCCGCCGACCCGCTCGGCGTGACGGTCCAGTTGCAATGGGGGTGGGTTTCCACGGGGTAGAGCTTCACATCCCCGACCACGAGGCGCCAATGGCGCCGCGTACCGCCCGCCTCGCGCACCAGGGTGGACAGGAACAGGTCGTGAAGCTCGCCGCTGGTCATAGCCGCGCGACATAGGCGTTGGCGCCAGGATGTCACCCCGGCACGTGCCAAGCTGTCGACATCGGCTCGGCACGGCGGGTTGTGCGACGCCGCGTGAAGCGTCATCGCAGCGCGGTCATGATCGAAATCACGCATCGTCCATCCACCCGGGCCGGGTTGCTGCTCGGCATTGGTGCCTATGCTGCCTGGGGGCTGCTGCCGCTCTATTTCCACCTGCTGGACAACGTGCCGCCGATCCAGATGCTGTCACACCGGGTCGTCTGGTCGCTGATCCTGCTCGTCGCGATCGTCGGTCTGCTCGGCCGCGCGCGTCAGATACTGGGGGTGGCGCGCGGCCGAACGCTGCTCGCGCTGGCGGCCAGCGCCGCGCTGATCGCGGTGAACTGGTTCGTCTACATCTGGGCGGTCGACAATGCGCATCTGGTCGAGGCAAGCCTCGGCTATTTCATCAATCCGCTCGTCAACGTCGCGCTCGGGATGCTGATTCTCGGCGAGCGTCTGGGCCGGTTGCAGGCGATGGCGATAGCCCTGGCGTCTGCGGGCGTCCTGATCCTCGCGTTCAGCGGGGGCGGTGCTATCTGGATCAGCCTCGTTCTGGCGCTGAGCTTCGGCTTCTATGGCCTCATCCGCAAGGTCGTGGCGATCGATGCGCTCGGCGGCCTGACGGTGGAGACCGCATTGCTCGCACCGCTCGCGCTCGCCGTTCTGCTCACGGCAGGGCATCATGGCAGCGGCGCCTTCGGCCATGGCGGTGCGACCGACTGGCTGCTGATCCTCGCGGGGCCGATCACCGCCGCGCCGCTGCTGATGTTCGCGGCAGGTGCGCGCCGGTTGCGCTATACGACGATGGGCCTCCTGCAATATATCGCCCCGACGCTGCAGTTCCTCGAGGCGGTACTGCTGTTCGACGAGCCTGTCCGGCCCGCGCAACTCGCGACGTTCGCACTGATCTGGAGTGCCTGCGCGCTTTACGCATGGAGCAGCGTCGCCGCCGCGCGGACGGCACGAGCCCGGTCCGCCTGAGAGCCTGATCCGCCGGTCTCGAAGCGGCGCCCGCCCCCGCCCGCTGAAGCGCGCAGACGCGAAGGGCGTCGCCGCCGGTGATCCAGCGTTGCTCGATCAGCCTTTATTCGGCGCGAAGCCGATAGCCGACGCCCAGTTCGTTCGCGATCACGCTGCCGACGGGCTGAGGCGCCTCCAGCTTCTGGCGCAGGTTGCGCACGACGATGCGCAGATATTCGATGCGCGGATCCTCGTCCCCACCCCAGGCGGCGGCGATGATCCGGTCATGCGTCACGACGCGGCCGACATGCCGCGCGAGCACGGCAAGGACATCATATTCCTTGCGCGTCAGATGCAGCTCCTCGCCGTCGCGCGTGACCAGGCGCCGGTCGAGATCGATCGTCAGCGCACCGGCACGTATCGTCTGCGGCGTCTGGCCCATGCCGCCCCGATGCCGTAGCGCGACACGCAGACGCGCAAGCAGCTCGTCGGTGTCGAACGGCTTGGTGACGTAATCCTCGGCGCCAAGGTCGAGCGCGGCGACCTTTTCCTCCGTTGCGTCGCGCGCGGAGACGACGAGCACGACGCGCCCGTCCTTTCCCCGCAGCAGCGGTACCAGCCCCAATCCGTCGCGATCGGGAAGACCGAGGTCGAGCAACACGGCATCGGGATGTTCGGCTGCCGCCAGCGCAAGCGCGTCCCGCCCGTCGCGCGCCTCGACCACCCGATACCCCGCCTGCGCCAGCGTGTTGTGGAGCAGCCGGCGGATCGCGACCTCGTCGTCGACGATCAGGACGGTGGCGGCCATGTCTACAATCCCTCCGGTGTCACGTCGCTGACGATCAGCGGATGCGGGAAGACCAGCGCGAATGCGGCTCCGGTTCCGTCATTGCGATTGCCCGCCTCGACGTCCATCCCCATCGCCTCCGCGAAGGCCTTGACGATGGCGAGGCCGAGGCCGGTACCGCCAACCGCGCGATCGGATCCTTCCAGCCGCCGGAAGGTCTCGAACACCTCCGATTCGCGTCCGGGCGGCAGGCCCGGACCATGGTCGAGCACCGCCAGGCGCAGCACGCCGTAACGATGCCGCCCCTCGATGACGATCGCCGTCCCGGGGTCGGCATAACGGCCCGCATTGTCGAGCAGGTTGAGCAGGCAGTGGTGGAGCAGCTGCGGATCCGCACGGACCAGCGGCAGGTCGGGCGGCACGTCGAGCCGCACCTCGTGCCCCTCCAGCGCCCGGCGCGCGTCGTGGGCGGCGCCCGTGACCGCATCACCCAGGTCGATCGGCTCGACCCGCAGTTTGAGGGCGCCCGCCTCGACGCGGGCCATGTCGAGCAGATTGGCGACGAAGCGGTTCAGCCGCGCCGCTTCACCTTCGATCGTCGCGACGAGTTCGGCGCTTTCCTCGCGCGCGACGCCCTGACGCAACTGCGCTGCGGCGGCCATCACAGCGGTCAGTGGCGTGCGCAGGTCGTGGCTGACCGACGACAGGAGCGCGGCGCGAAGACGGTCACGCGTGCGCACGGCATCGACGTCGCGGATCTCCACCTCCAGCCGCAGCCGCTCGAGCACCAGCGCGGCCTGGTCGATCAGACCGGTGAGCAGCGGCAGGCGGTCCGCGCGTACCGGCTCGCCGCCGCTGTCGCTGGCAAGGCCGATCACCGCCAGGGTCCGTTCCCCCGCCTTGAGTGGCTGGAAGAGCCATTCGGATGCGGCAAGGGTGGCGGAGCCCTTTCCCGCCGGTGCGCCGGTGTCGAAGGCCCAGTTCGCTGCGGCCATGTCCATCGTCTCGAGGCTGTAATCGGCATTGGTCGCCGCCGCGACGGCGAGACCGCCGCCCGACGCGGAGGTCAGCAGGACCACCTGCACGTCGAACAGCCGCCGGATGTCGTCACAGATCACGCGTCCCGCTTCCGCCGGATCGTTGATCCCGCCCAGGCGGTGCAGGAATCCGGCGAGCGTCGCATTGGCGCGCGCGCTCGCCGCGGCGAGGTCGGCCTGCCCGCGGACGCGCGAGGTGAGCTGACTGGTGGCGATCGCCACGCCGAGCAGCACGAAGATCGAGACGACGTTTTCGGGATTGCTGACGCTGAGCGTGCCGACGGGGGGAAGGAAGAAGAAATTGTACGCGAGGCTGGAGGCGAGCCCGGCGAACAGGCCGGTACGCAGTCCGTAGAGGCTCGCCGCCGCCATGACCGGCAGAAGATAGAGCAAAGCGACATTGCCGAGATTGAGCACGTGGAACAGCGCGCTCGCCAGCAACGTCACGAGCGCCACGCCGCCCAAGGTCACCGCATAGCCGACGGGCGAGCCCCATGCGCCGCCCGTCCGCGCCGCCCGTTCGCGCCGCGGCGGCTCCCCCTCGACGGGCAGGACGTGGACGGTGACGCCCGGCGTCTCGCGCACGAGCTGATCGACGACGGACCCGTGCCGCAGTTCGAACCACCGCGACCGCTTCGATTTGCCGACGACGAGCTGCGTCGCGCGCGCGTCCGCCAGGAAGTCGCGGATCCCCTCCACGACGGTCGGGGCTGGCACTGTCGCGACCGCCGCGCCGAGCTGGGTGGCCAGCGTCATCGTCGCCGCCAGACGGCGATGCTGCGCCTCGCCGAACTGCGCGGTACGCGGCGTGTCGATGAACAGCGCGGTCCATGGCGCGTGCAGGGCGTCGGCGGCGCGCTTGGCCGCGCGGACCAGCTCGTCGGCACCCGGCAGTTCGCTGACCGCGACGACCAGCCGCTCGCCCCCCGCCCAGGTGCCGCCCACGCCGAGCGAGCGGACATGATCGAGCATCTGCGCGTCCACCGCCTGCGCCGCACGGCGCAGCGCGAGTTCGCGGAGGGCGGACAGATTGGATTTCGAGAAGAAATGCGCCAGCGCGCGGGTCGCCTCCTGCGGCAGGTAGACCTTGCCCGCCTTCAGGCGCTCGATCAGTTCGTCGGGCGGGATGTCGACGACCTCGATCTCCGCCGCTTCGAGAATGCGGTCGGGGACCGTCTCGCGCACGCGGACCCGCGTGAAGCTGGCGACGACGTCGTTGAGGCTTTCGACGTGCTGGATGTTGACGGTCGTGTAGACGTCGATGCCCGCCGCGAGCAATTCCTCGACATCCTGGTAGCGCTTGGGATGCCGGCTGCCCGGCGCGTTGGTGTGCGCGAGTTCGTCGACCAGGGCGAGGCGCGGTCCACGCGCGAGAACCGCATCGATATCCATCTCGTACAGCGTGCGCCCCTCGTAAGGGACGGCGCGGCGCGGCACGACCTCCTGCCCGCGCACCAGCGCCTCGGTCTCGACACGGCCGTGCGTCTCGACCACCGCCACGACGACGTCGACGCCGTCGCGCCGACGGGCGGCGCCCTCCGACAGCATCTCGAACGTCTTGCCGACGCCGGGCGCGGCGCCGAGAAATATCTTCAGGCGCCCGCGCCCTTCCTGCGCGGCCGCGCGCAGCAGGGCATCGGGATCGGGACGCGTGTCGTCCCCCGCCATCAGCGCGCCGCCATCATCATTGCGTCATCCGATCCAGCGCGCGGTTGAGCGCGAGCACGTTGACGTGCGGGTCGCCGAAAAGCGACTCCCCCGTGTTCGTCGCGATCAGGGCGGCGACCTTCGCGACCGGCAGCCCGCGCACGCGCGCGATCCGCGGCACCTGCGCCTCGGCGGCGGCGGGCGAGAGATCCGGATCCAGTCCGGAGCCGCTTGCGGTGACGAGGTCGGCCGGCATCGTGCCGACCACGCCTTCGCCACGACGCTTGGCGACATCCGCCTTGACGCGGTCGGCGAGCGCCTGGCTCGTCGGACCGTAGTTGGAGCCCGAGGAGGCGAGCCCGTCATATCCCTTGCCCGCGGCGGATGGGCGCGTCTGGAAATACCGGTCGGAGACGAACGCTTGTCCGACCACCGACGAACCGATCACTCGGCCTCCGGCATCGCGGACGAGGCTGCCATTGGCCTGGTCGGGAAAGATCGTCTGGCCGATGCCGGTCATGGCGAACGGATAGACCAGCCCGAGCAGGATCGCGAACAGGATCGTCATCGCGATCGCGGGCCGAAAGGCGGAAACGAGGTCTTGGTTCATAACTCTTCTCCTTCAGGTCCCTCCCTTTGGTGGGGAGGGGTCGGGGTGGGGGAGACATGGCCGCCGGTTGTTGCGGCGCTCGCCCCACCCCCATTCCCCTCCCCGAAGGGCAGGGGCTTCCGACGGTTACGCCAGACCCAGTCCGGTCACGGCGATATCGATGATCTTGATGCCGACGAACGGCGCGACGAGACCGCCCAGGCCATAGATCGCGAGGTTGCGCGCGAGCAGCGGCCCCGCCCCCATCGGCTTGTACGCCACGCCCTTCAGCGCCAGCGGCACGAGCAGCGGAATGATCAGCGCGTTGAAGATGATCGCGCTGAGGATCGCCGATTGCGGCGTCGCCAGTCCCATCACGTTGAGCACCCCCAGCCCCGGATAGAGCGCCACGAACATCGCCGGGATGATCGCGAAATATTTCGCCACGTCATTGGCTACCGAGAAGGTGGTGAGCGCGCCGCGGGTCATCAGCAACTGCTTGCCCAGGCCGACCACCTCGATCAGCTTGGTCGGATCGCTGTCGAGATCGACCATGTTGCCCGCCTCGCGCGCCGCCTGCGTGCCGGTGTTCATCGCCACGCCGACATCCGCCTGCGCCAGCGCGGGCGCGTCGTTGGTACCGTCGCCGCACATCGCGACGAGCTTGCCGCCCTGCTGCTCCTCGCGGATCAGCGCGAGCTTGTCCTCCGGCGTCGCCTGCGCGAGGAAGTCGTCGACGCCCGCCTCGGCCGCGATCGCGGCGGCAGTCAGCGGGTTGTCGCCGGTGATCATCACCGTGCGGATGCCCATGCGCCGCAATTCGCCGAATCGCTCGCGGATGCCGGCCTTGACGACGTCCTTGAGGAAGATCGCGCCGAGCAGCCGTCCGTCCTGCGCCACCGCCAGCGGCGTGCCGCCGGCGCGGGCGATCTCGTCGGTGATGCGCCGCAACTCGGTCGCCGCCGCCGTTTCGCCGAGCCCGGCATTGGCACGCAGGATCGAATCGACCGCGCCCTTCTGGATCAGCGAACCGCCGATCCGCACGCCGGAAATGCGCGTCTGTGCCGTGAACGGAATGATCTCCGCCTCCGCCGGCAGTTGCGCCGTCGTCACCCGGAACCTGTCGCGGGCGAGCAATACGATCGAGCGTCCCTCCGGCGTCTCGTCGGCGAGGCTGGCGAGCAGCGCGGCTTCCGCCAGCTCGGCCTCGCCGGTGCCGCCGACGCAGCGAAACTCGCTCGCCTGCCGGTCGCCGATCGTGATGGTGCCCGTCTTGTCGAGCAGCAGCACGTCGACGTCGCCCGCCGCCTCCACCGCGCGGCCCGACTTGGCGAGCACGTTGAACCGCACCAGCCGATCCATGCCGGCGATGCCGATCGCCGACAGCAGGGCCGCGATCGTCGTCGGGATCAGCGTGATCAGCAGCGCCGCGAGGATCGCGACCGGGATGCTGCCGCCGGCGTATTTGGCGAAGGCGGGGATCGTGCCGACGGCGATCAGGAAGATGATCGTCAGGCCGACGAGCAGGATGGTCAGCGCGATCTCGTTGGGCGTCTTCTGCCGCTCGGCACCTTCGACCAGCGCGATCATGCGATCGAGGAAGCCCTGTCCGGGATTGACCGTGACGCGCACGCGGATCTCGTCGGAGATGACGCGCGTACCGGCGGTCACGGCCGAGCGGTCGCCGCCCGCCTCGCGGATCACCGGCGCGCTTTCGCCGGTGATCGCCGCCTCGTTGACGCTGGCCACGCCCGCCACGACCTCGCCGTCGGACGGGATCAGGTCCCCGGTCTCGACGAGCACGACGTCGCCGATCCTCAACGCGCTCGCCGGTACGTCCTCGTGCTGGCGGCCGTCGCCCTTGAGCCGCTTGGCGGTCAGCTCCGCCTTGGTCGCGCGCAGCGACGCCGCCTGCGCCTTGCCGCGCCCTTCCGCGAGCGCCTCCGCGAAGGTGCCGAACAGCACCGTGAGCCACAGCCAGACGATCAGTTGCAGCTTGAACCCGATGCCCAGGCCGTCGTGCCCGACGACGAGCAACACGGTCAGCAGCATCGCGACGGCGGCGGTGACGAACATCACCGGATTGCGGATCAGCTCGCGGGGGGAGAGCTTCAGGAAACTCGCCTTGATCGCCGGGACCATCAGGTCGGCGGTGAACAGGCTCTTTGCTTGGGACTGTGCCACGTATCGGCGCTCCCGATCAGAAGAGTTGACCGCGGATCATCGCGAGATGATCGGCGATGGGACCGAGCGCGAGGCTCGGCAGGAAGGTGAGCCCGCCCAGCACCAGCACGATGCCGACGAGCAGGCCGACCCACAGGCCGCCGGTGGTCGGGAACGAGCCCGCCGAGGCCGGCGTGTGCTTCTTGGCGGCGAGGCTGCCGGCGATCGCGAGCATCGGCACGATGATGAAGAACCGGCCGACCCACATGGCGACGCCGAGCAGGCCGTCGTACCAGGGGGTGCTCGCGGTCAGGCCGGCGAAGGCGGAGCCGTTGTTCGCCACCGCGCTGGTGAACGCATAGAGGATCTCGCCGAAGCCGTGCGGCCCCTTGTTGAGCGGACCCGCCAGCCCCTGCGCGGTGACCGCCGACAGGGCCGTCATTCCCAGGATGAACAGCGGCAGCACCGCGATGGCAAGCACGGCGAGCTTGACCTCGCGCGCCTCGATCTTCTTGCCGACATATTCCGGCGTCCGCCCGACCATGAGGCCGGCGACGAACACGGCGAGGATGGCGAACAACAGGAAGCCGTAGATGCCTGCGCCGACGCCGCCGATGACGACTTCGCCGAGCTGCATGTTGAACAGCGGGATCAGGCCACCCAGCGCGGTGAAGCTGTCATGCATCGCATTGACCGCGCCGCACGAGGCCGCCGTGGTGACCGCCGCGAAGAGCGCGCTGGCCGCGACGCCGAAGCGCACTTCTTTGCCCTCCATGTTGACGCCCGGCACACCCAGATGGTGCAGCACGGGGTTGCCCGCCGCTTCCGCCCAATAGGCGACGCTGGCGCCCATCAGGAACAGGATCACCATCGCGGCCAGGATCGCCCAGCCCTGGCGGGTGTTGCCGACCGCCTTGCCGAAGCACCAGGTCAGGCCGAAGCCGATCAGGAAAATCGACAGCATCTGGACGAAATCGACCAGTGCGGTCGGATTTTCGAACGGATGCGCACTATTGGCGTTGAAGAAGCCGCCACCGTTGGTGCCGAGCATCTTGATCGCTTCCTGGCTGGCGACGGGCCCGAGCAGCAGCGACTGCTTGGCACCCTCCAGCGTCTGCACGTCGACGACGCCGCCCATCGTCTGCGGCACGCCGCTCGCGATCAGGAACACGGCATAGACGATCGACAGCGGCAGCAGCAGGTAGAGCGTGACCCGCGTCACATCCGCCCAGAAGTTGCCCAGGCTCCTGCTTTCGCGCCGTGCGAAGCCGCGGAAGAAGGCGAAGGCGAGCGCGATGCCCGTCGCCGCCGACAGGAAGTTGTGGATCGTCAGGCCGAACATCTGGCTGAGGTTCGACATGGTCGATTCGCCGGCATAGCTCTGCCAATTGGTGTTGGTAGTGAAGCTGATCGCCGTGTTGAACGCCAGGTGCGGCGACAGGCCGGCCAGCCCCTGCGGATTGCCGGGCAGCACGCCCTGCAGCCGCAGCACCGCATAGGTCAGCGCCATCAGCATGGCGTTGAACAGCAGCATGTGCAGCGCGTAACGGCGCCAGCCCTGCTGTTCGTCCGGATCGATACCGGCCAGTTTGTAGAAGCCGGTCTCGACCGGCCCCAGAACCACATGGAGCGGCGTGCGCCGCCCCTCGTAAAGCGCGAACAGCCACGCGCCGACCGGCTTGGTCAACGCGATCAGAATCGCGACGAAGCCCAGGATCAGGGCCCATCCCTGGAAGGTCATTCTTCCCTCCCCGTCAGAAACGTTCGGGGCGGATCAGCACCGCCACCAGATAGATGATGAGGCCGAGCGCGGTCAGCGCCGCCAGCCACAGGTCGATGGTCATGGCTATCGCCTCCTCAGGCCGCATCGCACAGCCGGGCATAGGCGAGCGTCGCCGCCACCAGCCCGACCATGACGAGAATCCAGATCAGATCGTCCATGTCGCGATGCTCCGGTCAGAAGGCCGCGGTCAGCGACACGAGCAGGCGGCTGCCGGCGATCGAGCCGGTGCCGTCCTGCCCCTTGCTGAAGCTCGGCTGGAGGTAGGCGCCGCGATTGCGCGAAATGTCGGTGTCGACCCACGCGAGGCCCAGCGTCAGGTTGCGGTAGGTCGTGTCCGCACCCAGCGACCAGTCCCAATAGCTGCCGGTCGGCGTGACGGCGGTGGCGTTCGGCCCAAGGCCGCTCTGTCCCCAGCTGTGGCCGACATGCGCCTTGGCGGTGAACGGCGTGCCGTGGATCGCATAAGCGCCGTCACCCCACAGATAGAGATTGTCGCCCTTCGCGCCGGGATGGTCGTACACGCCGGCCGCCGCGCTGGCGCCGTTATCGTACCATTTGCCGATCGCCTGCTGCTTGGGCGCATAGGCGACGCCGGCCAGCAGGGTCGCCGGGCCGACGCTGCCCGACAGCTTGGCATAGGGCTCGGCATAATCGGTCTTGTTGGCGCCGCCGGGGTAGACGTACCAGGTCAGGCCGACGTCGAGCGTGCCCGTCGGCGAGACCTTGGTCTTGAAGCCGCCGATCAGATCGAGTTCCATGTTGGCGCCGCCGAACGTGCCCCAGCCCGCGAGGTTCGACGCCCAGGTACCGACATAGAGACCGCTTTCGTGCGCTACGGTGATGCCGGCCTGCACCGCGGGATGGTCGTCCGACTGCGACACGCCGCGAAACCGGTAATCCGAGACGATGGCCGCCGATCCGCTTACGGTAATCGGCGGCGGCGGCGGCGTGTCCGTCTGTGCCCGTGCCGCGACCGGCGCAGCGACGGAGAGGATGCAGGCGACGGATAGGATAGCTTTCATTCTTGCCCCACGGGACGGCGCACGCCGACCATCGGGGGCGCCTTTCAGGGCAGGCGATTAGGCCCGCGGCGCATAGCAATTCGAGGCCGAAACCCCGGTATCGCATAGTGCCGGCATATAGTCGGCGTGCGGCTATACCGCGGCGTCGCGGATCGTCTCCATCGCCACGAAGGTCGATGTGTTCGCGACATGCGGCAGCGCGGAGATGCGTTCGCCCAGCACCTCGCGATATCGCCGGATGTCGGCGGTGCGCACCTTCAGCAGATAGTCGAAGCTGCTCGCGATCATGTGGCATTCCTCAACCTCCGGAATGCGCAGCACCGCGCGTCGGAACTCGTCGAGCGCGGCCTCGCGCGTGTCGGAGAGCTTGACCTCCGTGAAGGCAATATGGTCGAGGCCGAGCCGCGCCGGATCGACCACCGCGCGAAAGCCGAGGATATAGCCGCGGGCGATCAGCCGCCGCATCCTGACCTGGCATGGCGTCTTCGACAGCCCGACGCGCTGCGCGAGTTCGGTGACGGAGATGCGGCCATCGTCCCGCAACACATCGATGATACGCCGATCGAACGAGTCCAAAGGACCGTCCAAGGCCAATTCCCCATCCTTTTTGCCTGCCATGGCCCCTCACAACGATGCATCCGGATCGTCATAGCACAGATAACGGTCTGATCGCCGGCGCGGAAGAGATTATGGGCGGATCATCTCAGAGGATCGATTCCCGCCATGACGACCCAGCCCTTCGCCGCTTTCGCACCCGCGATCCGTCCATCGACGCCGCTGCGCGACGCGATCACCGCGGCCTATCGTCGGCCGGAACCGGAATGCCTCGCGCCGCTGCTCGACGCCGCGACGCTGCCCGACGCGATCCGGCACGCCGCGACGGCGACCGCCACCGGCCTCGTCACCGCGCTGCGTGCCAAGCACAAGGGCACGGGCGTCGAGGGACTGGTCCAGGAATATGCCCTGTCCAGCCAGGAGGGCGTGGCGCTGATGTGCCTCGCCGAAGCGCTGCTGCGCATCCCGGACACCGCGACGCGCGACGCACTGATCCGCGACAAGATCGCGGGCGGCGACTGGCGAAGCCATGTCGGCGACGGTCGATCGCTTTTCGTCAATGCGGCGACCTGGGGGCTGGTCGTCACCGGCAAGCTGACCGGCAGCGTCAACGACAGCGGCCTTGGCGCGGCACTGACCCGCCTGATCGCCCGCGCCGGCGAGCCGGTGATCCGCCGCGGCGTCGACATGGCGATGCGGATGATGGGCGAGCAGTTCGTCACCGGCGAGACGATTGCCGAGGCGCTGAAGCGGGCCCGCCCGCTCGAGGCGCGAGGTTTCCGGTACAGCTACGACATGCTCGGCGAAGCGGCCACCACCGCGGCGGACGCGGAGCGCTATTATGCCGACTATGAGAATGCGGTGCGGGCGATCGGCGAGGCTGCGGCGGGTCGGGGCATCTATGCCGGCCCGGGCATCTCGATCAAATTGTCCGCTCTCCATCCGCGTTACGTCCGCGCGCAGGCGGATCGCGTCATGGGCGAGCTGCTGCCGCGGGTGAAGGCGCTGGCCGTGCTGGCGAAGGGCTACGACATCGGCTTCAACATCGATGCGGAGGAAGCGGATCGGCTCGAACTGTCGCTCGACCTGCTGGAGAGCCTCGCGACCGATCCCGATCTGGCGGACTGGCACGGGCTCGGCTTCGTGGTCCAGGCCTATGGCAAGCGTTGTCCGTTCGTCATCGACTGGATCGTCGACCTGGCGCGGCGTTCCGACCGTCGCATCATGGTCCGCCTGGTCAAGGGCGCCTATTGGGACGCGGAGATCAAGCGGGCGCAGGTCGACGGCCTTGCCGACTTCCCGGTCTACACCCGCAAGATCCACACCGATGTCGCCTATGTCGCCTGCGCTCGCAAGTTGCTGGCGGCGAAGGACGCGGTCTTCCCGCAATTCGCGACCCACAATGCGCAGACGCTGGCCACCATCTACCACCTGGCGGGCGACGACTTCACCGTCGGCGACTACGAATTCCAGTGCCTGCACGGCATGGGTGAACCGCTTTACGACGAGGTGGTCGGCGCGGAGAAGCTGAACCGGCCGTGCCGCATCTACGCGCCGGTGGGCACGCACGAGACCTTGCTCGCCTATCTCGTCCGCCGCCTGCTCGAGAACGGCGCCAATTCCTCGTTCGTCAACCGCATCGCCGATCCCGAGGTTCCGATCGCCGACCTCGTCGCCGATCCGGTCGAAAGCGTGCGCGCGATGGCGGTGCCGGGCCAGAAGAACCCGCATATCGCGCTGCCCCGCGATCTCTACGGCACGCGCGTCAATTCCGCAGGGCTCGATCTCAGCGACGAGCGCACGCTGGCCATGCTGGCGGAGACGATGGCCGCCGCCGGTCCCTGGGAAGCGGGGGTCGACGGCACGCCGCGCGACGTCCTCAACCCCGCCGATCATCGCGACCGCGTCGGACTGGTCCGCGAACTGTCGCCCGAGCAGGCACGCGCCGCCGCGCACGTCGCGGCAGCGGCCGCGCCGGGCTGGGCGGCGACGGCACCGACGGCGCGGGCCGCAATCCTCGACCGCGCGGCAGACGCGATGCAGGCGCGCATGCCCGAACTGCTGGCGCTGCTCGTGCGCGAGGCGGGCAAGTCGCTGCCCAACGCGATCGCGGAAGTGCGCGAGGCGATCGACTTCCTGCGCTATTATGCCGAACAGGCGCGGACCACATTGGGTGCGGGCCACATGCCGCTCGGTGTAGTCACCTGCATCAGCCCGTGGAATTTCCCGCTCGCGATCTTCATCGGCCAGGTCGCCGCGGCGCTGGTCGCCGGCAACGCCGTGCTCGCCAAGTCGGCGGAGGAGACGCCGCTGATCGCCGCGCAGGGCATCGACCTGCTGCATCAGGCGGGGGTGCCGATCGACGTACTGCAGTTCGTGCCCGGCGATGGCTCGATCGGCGCGGCGCTGGTCGCGGCGCCCGAGACCATGGCGGTGATGTTCACCGGCTCCACCGAGGTGGCGCGCCTGATCCAGAAGGAGCTTGCCAGACGCCTGTCGCCCGCCGGCACGCCGATCCCGCTGATCGCGGAGACGGGCGGCCAGAATGCGATGATCGTCGATTCCTCCGCGCTTGCCGAACAAGTGGTGGCGGACGTCATCGCCTCCGCCTTCGACAGCGCCGGCCAGCGCTGCTCGGCGTTGCGCGTGCTGTGCCTCCAGGAAGAAGTCGCCGACCGGACGCTGGCCATGGTCAAGGGCGCTCTGCACGAGCTGTCGATCGGCCGCACCGACGCGCTTAGGACCGACATCGGCCCCGTCATTACCGCCGAGGCGCGGACAAACATCGAGGCGCATATCGCGGCGATGCGCGCATCCGGCCACCACGTCGAGCAGCTCGCGCTCGCCGGCGACACCGCGCACGGCACGTTCGTCGCGCCGACGATCATAGAACTTGGCGACATCGGCGAATTGAAGCGCGAGGTCTTCGGGCCGGTGCTCCACGTTGTTCGCTTTCGCCGTGCCGAGCTCGACCGGCTGATCGATCGGATCAACGCGACGGGCTACGGCCTCACCTTTGGCCTGCACACGCGCCTCGACGAAACGATCGCGCACGTCACCAGCCGGGTGAAGGCAGGCAATCTCTACATCAACCGCAACGTCATCGGCGCGGTGGTCGGCGTGCAGCCGTTCGGCGGACGCGGATTGTCCGGCACGGGACCGAAGGCGGGTGGACCACTCTACCTCGGCCGCCTGGTCGCGGGAGCGCCGCTGCCGCCGCCCATCGCGAGCGACCATGCCGATCCCGCCGCGCGCGACTTCGCCGTGTGGCTGGAGGAGCGCGGCGATGTCGCGGGCGCACGGCAGGTCCGCGACGCAATCGCCGCGTCGCTGCTCGGGGCCGAGACCGAGTTGGAAGGACCCGTGGGCGAGACCAACGTCTATGCGCTGCATCCGCGCGGCCGGGTGCTGCTGATGCCCCAGACCCAAGCGGGTCTGGTCGAGCAGCTCGGCGCGGCCCTGGCGGGCGGCAACGACCCGGTGGTCGTCGCCGACGACGACCTGCGCTCGGCGCTGCAGCCGCTGCCCGACAGCGTGGCCCACCGGCTGCGTTGGTCGCGCGACTGGCGGCGCGAAAGTGCCTTTGCCGGCGCGCTGATCGAGGGCGATGCCGGCACCGTCGCCGAGGCGCTGGCTGCACTGGCGGAACTTCCCGGGCCGATCGTGCTGCCACAGGCGTCCGGCGCGGGCTATCGCCTCGACTGGCTGGTCGAGGAGGTGTCGACCTCGATCAACACCACCGCGGCGGGCGGCAACGCCAGCCTGATGGTCCTGCCGACCAGCTGATCGTTCAGGCCGGTATCGCGGCGGCCGCGATCGCGCCGCCGCGAACGACACACCAGGCCAGGCTGCCGCCTTCCGCCGAGGCGGCCGAGAAGGCCAATCCGCCGAGCGCGCGTGTCTCGATCGCCTCCGCGGCGATGCGCGACGCGATGCCGAGGCGCTTGGCATGCGCCTCCTTCGTCACCCAGCGGGCAAGCGCCTGGTCTTCGTGCATCGCCGCCCGTTCGGCGATGGTGAAGGCATCGGGCGGCGGGGGCGGCGCATCCAGCGGTTCGACGTCGACGCCGATCCTGATCCGCGCCACCCCGATCAGCGCGAGCGGCCAGCGGCCGGCGACGCTGACATGCCAGCCGTCGGGCGCGATGACGATCGGCGCGCCCGCCTCGTCCCGCGCGATACGCACCAGATCCGGGTGTACCCCGGCCATCCGTGCGATCAGCGCCTTGGCCAGCCGCCGCCGGAGCGCACGCATCGCCGCCTGCGGCCGGTCCGCGAGGTCGGCGAGATCCTGCGCCGACACGGCCGCGCGCCTGGCGTCCGCTGCCGTTTGCGCGTCGTCCAGCCGCAGCAACCACGCCACCGGCCCGTGCCCCGCCGGGATCGCCGCGAGCGGCCCGGTCGCCCAGGCGGGCTCCGTCATCCGTTGCGGACGAGTCGTGCGGGCGAACCCTCCCACGACGTGCCCGGCGGCAACGTCTCTCCCTTCATCACCACCGACAGATCGCCGAGCTGCGCGTCTTCGCCGATCTCGGCATCGTAGAGGACGATCGCATAGGACCCGATCGTCGCCCGGTCGCGCACGCTGACCCCGCTCACCTTCATCACGCGATCCTCGAACAGGTGCGTCTGCAACCCGGCGAAATCGTTGAGCGCGACATCGTCGCCGATATCGACCAGATCGTGTTCGGTGACGTCGGTGGTGTCCATGTAGCAGCGCTTGCCGATCCGGCATCCCAGCAGTCGCAGATAGGCGGGCAGCCACGGTGTGCCGCGCAACGGCTCCAGCAGGTTCGGCACGGCAAGATTCTCGTAGGTCGCGGTGACCAGCTCCGTCCGCCACACGAAGGTGCTCCACAGGGGCGCGGTCGTCTGGCGATAGCGGCCGACCACCAGCCACTTGAGCAGCACCACGGACAGGCCGCACGCCAGCGCGAAGCCGATGTAGAGGAACGGAAAGGTCAGCGGCACCAGCCAGGCGCCGTTGCCCAGGTCGTCGATCGTCCCGACCGCCGACAGCAACAGGCTGAAGAAGGCGAGGAACAGCGTCAGCGACAGGGTGACGCGGACATATTCGATGCCGAGGCGCGTCGCGACCAGCCGGCGCCCCGGATTGAAGCGCGCGCCTTCGTCGAACAGCCCGACCGTCTGCCGGACCGGCAGCGAGATCGGCGGCGAGCCGAACCAGGTGCCGTCCGGCTTCTCGGCGCCGCCGTCCGCGGGAGGTTTGGAGAGCACGCCGATCAGCACGCCGTCGCCGACACTGGCCCCCGTCGGCAGCAACGCGGAATTGCCGATGAAGCTGCGTCGACCGATGCGGGTATGGGCAAGCCGGATCGCGCCGGGCTCGACGCGCGCCGCCCCGAACAGCACCGCATCCGCGATGAAGCTTTCCGCGCCGATGTCGACGAGATCCGGGACGATCGCCGCCGCGGTCGATATCTCGGCGCGCTTGCCGACCTTCACGCCCAGCGCGCGATACCAGGGCACGACATAGAGCGTCGCATAGATCGGATGCAGCAGGCGCAGCGCCAGGTCGTTGACCTGCTGCACGAACCAGAAGCGCACGTAGAACCAGCTGTGGATGGGGTAGCGACCCGGCCGCACCCGTCCGAGGAACAGCCGTTTCGCCGCCACCGTCAGCACGCACATCAGGATGACGTAGGTGATGGCAAGCGCGGGTGCGAGCAGCAGATAGGTGTAGCTCTCGCTGCGCCAGTCGAGCTCGATCAGCGTGACGAGGCCCGGCGCGATCGGGAGGATCGCGACCAGCGGCAGCAGCAAGGCGCCCAGCGCGAGCGCGAGGCCGACGGCGAGGCGGCGCGTACCGCTGGCCGGCGGCGCCGCCTGCGTGGCGACCATCCCGTGCGAGGTCGCGGGCGAACCGCTCCAGCACTCGCCCGCCGGCACCTGCGTCCCCACCGGCAGCGCGGACAGATCCTCCAGCTGGGCTCCCGCACCGATCGCGCAGTCGCGTCCGACCACGGCCATCGATCCCACGAACGCACGATCGCCGATGCGCGCGGTGCCGAGGCGGAGCAGCCCCCGCTCGACGGAAGTCGTGGCGAGCATCGCATAGTCGCTGACGATCGCGCCCTCGCCGATCGTCACCAGATCGGCCGCGTCGATGTTGCCGCGGCCGATGAACGCATCCTTGCCCACCTTCGCGCCCAGCAGCCGGTAATAGGCGCGGATCATCGGCGTACCCGCAAGATAGGGCGTCGCGATCACCTCCGAGAAGCGGCGCACGAACCACCAGCGCAGGTAATAGCTGCCCCACAGCGGATAGTCGCCCGCGCGGAAGCGGCCGATCACCAGCCATTTGATCAGGATGGAGGCGAGCATCGCCAGCGGGGGGATGAAGACGAAGCTGAAGCCGCTGAGCAGCAGCGCCGGCACGCGGTCGACCTGATCGGCGAGGCGCGTATAGGCGATATAGGGGAAGAACCACTGCAATCCGGCCACCGCATAAATGGGTAGCAGGAGCAGCGTCTGCGCGGCGTAGCAGAGCCACCGCTTCGCATCGGCGATGCGGTGGAACGGTTCCTCGGCGGCGGCGATGGCCAGGCCGTTACCGTCCAGCCGCGCGGCGAGCGCGCGGATCGTCGGGGCCGCGTACAGGTCCTGGATGGACACGCCGGCAAGTCCGGGTGCCTTGCGGATCGCGGAGACGAGCCGCGCTGCCTTGAGCGAATGGCCGCCCAGATCCTCAAACAGATCGTCGGTCACGCCGACTTTCTGCGGCGCGAAGGCCTCCGCCCAGATCGCCTGGAGCGTCTCCTCCAGCGGCGTCGCGGGCGCGACGGCCTCGCGCGTCTCGTCGGCGACGACGACCGGGCGCACCAGCGCCTTGCGATCCACCTTGCCCGAGGCGGGCAGCGTCGGCAGCGCATCGAGGCGCTGATAGGCAGCGGGGCGCATGTAGACGGGCAGCCGGTCGCGCACGCGGGCGCGGACCGCGTCCATGTCGATCGTCGCGTCGCCACGCGCGACGAGGAAGGCGGCCAGGAATTCCGCGCCGTCCTCGTCCTTGAACAGATGCACGACCGCCTGCGCCACGGCGGGATCGTCGGCGATCACCGCCTCGATCTCGCCCAGCTCGACGCGGAACCCGCGGATCTTCACCTGCGTGTCGATGCGGCCGATGAAGTCGATGTCGCCGACGGCATCCAGCCGCACGAGGTCGCCCGAACGATAGACCAGCGCGGACTTGCCGTCGGGTCCGGCGAAGGGCGTCGTCACGAACTTGTCGGCGGTGAGGTCGGGCCGGTTGACGTAGCCCGCGCCGACGCCGGGGCCGCCGATGACCAGTTCGCCCTCCGTCCCCGCGTCGACCGGCCACAGCTTTTCGTCGACGATCCACGCGGTATAGCCGGGCAGCGGCCGGCCGATGGTGACGCGGCGCCCCGGTTGCACCTCGGTCCAGGTCGCCGTCACCGTCGTTTCGGTCGGCCCATAGGTGTTGAGCATCCGCAGGCCCGGCCGCGACCAGCGATCGACGAGGTCGGGCGGACAGGCCTCGCCCCCGAGGTTGAGCAGGCGCAGCGAGGGCATCGGCGTCTCGACCAGCGTCAGCAGCGACGGCACGACGTGCCAGATCGTCACGCCCTCGCGCGCCAGCACCTCCGCCATGTCGGGCCCCGCCTTGGCGAGCGCCTCGTCGGCGACAAGGAGTTCGGCACCGACGAAGAAGGCGCTCCACATCGTCTCCACCGACATGTCGAACGCCAGGCTGAAGCCGCCGAACACCTTGTCGCTTTCCTCCAGCGCCAGGATCGCGCTTTCGGACCGTACCAGGTGGCAGGCATTGGCCTGGGTGATCATCACACCCTTCGGCCGGCCCGTCGTGCCGGAGGTGTAGATGATATAGGCGAGGTCGCCGGGCTCCGCGCCGGTGTCGGCGCGCGTCAGCGGCGTCGCGTCGAGCGCGGCGAGATCGCCTAGCGTCTCGTCGACGACGAGCGTTCGCCGCGGCATCGCGCCTGCCCGGTCGCTGTCCGTGACGATCAGCGCGGCGTCGCTGTCCTCGGCGATGAAGTCGATGCGGTCCTGCGGATAGGTCCAGTCGACGGGAACGTAACAGGCGCCCGCCCATAGCGTACCCAGGATCGCCATATACTGGTCGAGCCCGCGCGGCAGGCAGATGACCACGCGGTCGCCACGGCCGACGCCGAGGGCACGCAGCTGTCGTGCGAAGCGCACCGCCCGGTCGCGCAGCTCGACATAGCTGAGCGCCGTCCGCCGCTCGCTCTCGGGATCGTCGACGAGCATCCGCGTCGCGCAGTTGCGTGCGAACCGCCGGACGGCCGCCTCGAAAAGCTCCTGCAGAAGCTCGTCGCGCGCATAAGGCTCCTCCTCGCGCAACGCGGCGAGCGGCGCGATCGGCGCGAACACGGTCGGATGATCGGTGTTGATCACGGGCGCCGGCGCATCCTCGAACCTGTCACTCATCGATACGCCTCGTCCATCACCGGCTGCCCTTGGCGGCAGCCCTGCACTCGATCCTCCTACAGGAACAAACGACGCCTGGATCAAGCTCCGATCCGACGCGAATGTCCGAAATCGGTCGCCTCGCGGCTTGGGCGCGCGACACGGGGTCGCCGCCGTCCTCTCTGGCTGGCCCCCGATCGGACCCGCCATTTGCCGCGTTGACACCTGGGCCACCGGCGCAAATAGCTGGTGTCAAAGCGAAACGACGGGAATTTCGGGATGAGGATGATGCAATGGGCGGCCGGCCTGGCGCTGGCGACGGCGGCCCCGGCGCTGGCGCAGCAGGGACCGGTGGTGCGCGTCGACAGCGGTCGGTTGCAGGGGCTCCGCGAGACCAGCCAGACCGGCGACGGTGCCGGCGACATCGCGATCTTCCGCGGCGTGCCCTTCGCCGCCGCGCCGGTGGGCGCACGACGCTGGCAGCCACCCGCGCCCGTGCCGCACTGGTCCGGCATCCGCCAGGCGACGCAGTTCGGCGCCCGCTGCATGCAGCAACCGCTGTTTGCCGACATGATGTTCCGGTCGCCCGGCGTCAGCGAGGATTGCCTCTTCCTCAACGTCTGGACACCCGCGCGGCTCGGCCGGCAGCCGGCGGCCAAGCTTCCGGTGCTCGTCTATATCTATGGCGGCGGCTTCATGGCGGGCGATGGCTCCGAGAAGCGCTACGACGGCGCGGCCCTGGCACGGCGGGGCATCGTCGTCGTCACGCTGAACTACCGGCTCGGTGTCTTTGGATGGCTTGCCCATCCGGCGCTGACCGCCGAATCGCCGCAGCATGCCTCGGGCAATTACGGCTTGCTCGATCAGGTGGCGGCGCTCTCCTGGGTACGTCGCAACGTCGCCGCCTTCGGCGGCGATCCTGATCGGATCACGATCGGCGGCGAATCGGCGGGGTCGATGTCGGTCAGCGCGCTGATGGTGTCGCCCTTGTCGCGCGGATCCATCGCAGGCGCGATCGGCGAGAGCGGCGCCGTGATGCACCGCCTGAGCCCTGTTTCCCTCGCGCAGGCGGAAGCGCAGGGCGCGGCGTTCGGCGTGGCCGCGGGTATTCCGCAGTCGAACGCCCCGGCGACCGCGGCGGCGATGCGGGCGCTGTCCGCCGACCGGCTGCTGGCCGCGCAGGGCGCCGCGCGTGACCTGATGCTGCGCCCCGTCATCGACGGCTATGCGCTGACCGAGGCGCCGGAGGCGACCTTCGCCGCGGGGCGCGCGGCGCGCGTGCCGCTGCTGGTCGGGACCAACTCGCAGGAGGCAGGGGCCGCCGCGCTGCTCGGCGCCGCCACGCCATCGGTGGCGACCTATCGCACGGCGCTTGCGGCGCGGTTCGGCGCACAGGCGGATGCGGTCTTCGCGCTCTATCCCGCCGCGTCGGACGCGGATGTCGTCCCTGCCGCCACCGCGCTGGCGAGCGACGCCTTCCTCGCACTGCCGACGTGGATGTGGTTCGACCTGAGCCGTCGCACCGGCGCACCGACCTATCTCTATCATTATGCCCATGTCCGGCCGCGTGCGCTCGCCGATACGTCCGGCGCGCCGCCGGCGTGGGGCGCGGTGCACAGCGCGGAAATCGAATATGCCCTCGGCAATCTCGACGTGAACCCGCTCTACGGCTGGACCGACGCCGACCGGCGGGTGTCGGCGACGATGAACGGCTATTTCGCCGATTTCATCAAGACGGGCGATCCCAATGGCCCCGGCCTGCCGCATTGGCCCGCCGCCACCGCCGATGCAGCCGCCATCACGCGCCAGGTGATCGACGTCGACACGCACAGCCTGCCGTTCGTCGAACAGCGCCGCTACGTCGCCGCGACGCCGCTCCTGCTCGGGATGAAATGACGCCTCAGCTCAGACCATAGCGCTTCGCCCGGTCCGCCAGGCGCCGATCGAGTGCGAGCGCGGCATCGCGATCGCGATCGGCGTCCGCCGTCCGGCCCTGCCGCCGCTCGGCCAGGGAGCGGATGTACAGCGACCAGGCGAGTTTGGTATTGAGCGCCAGTGCAGCGGTGAGGTCGGCGATCGCCGCCGCGTCGTCGCCGCGTCGGAACGCGAGGAGCCCGCGGGAGTCGAGATAGCTCGCATTGCCCTTCACCGCGCGCACGGCCGCGTCGCAGTCGCCCCGCGCCTTGTCGAGATCCTTGTTGGCCAGCGCGCGCGCCCAGCACCGTCCATTCTGCGCGACGCTGCGCTGGCTGTCGTCGTGGTGCGTCGCCAGCCATATGTCATATTGGCCGATGGCGGCGTCGAACGCGTCCGCGCCGGAATAGAGCTGCGCGACGTGCAGCCGCTCCATATCCTCGCGCGGCATCGCGGCGCTCAGCGCGTCGAGATCGGCGATCGCGCCTTCCGGGTTGCCGGCACGCAGCCGCACCTCCGCGCGCAGCAGGCGCGCGCGCCGATCCGCCGGGTCGAGCGTCAGCACGGTGTTGAGGTCGTCCATCGCGAGGACCGGGCGCCGCGCCGCCAGATAGGCCAGCGCCCGCTGCAGCGGGAAGCGAGGATCCTTCGGCGCAAGCGCCATGGCATGCGAATAGGCGTCGATCGCGCCGGGCAGGTCGCGTTGCGTCTGCGCCATCGCGCCGCGGCGGCTATACCCCTCGGCATCGGCCGGTTCGGCCCCCTCGGTCGCGCCACCCTGCACCGCGATGTTCGTCGTCGCGTCGACACGCGTGCCCGTGCTGAACAACCTGCCGCCGGTATAGGTGAAGTACATCCGGTGCTGCGCGTTGGAGACATAGATACGGTGCGACACGAAATAGTCGGCGCCGAGCAGCATGTCGGTGTCGAGCGGTCCGAGGTCCGCCATGCGCAGCCGCACGTTGTGCAATTCCTCGTCGCCGATCTTGAGCAGCTTGAAATGTCCGATCCAGCCCTGGACGACACGGCTGCCGAGGCCCGATTCCCAGCCCGCCTTCTCGACCCCCGGATCACCCGGATGGACCCCGGCTCGCGCAGCCGCGCGCAGGGTCAACACCGTCTGCGGCGCCCCGGTATCGAACGTCGCCCGCAGCTTCGCGCCATCCAGTTCGATGGCGCCGACGGTGTGGTTGCGCGCTTCCTCCTTGCTCTCGATCGGCAGCATGAAGAACGGTTTGCCCGCCGACCAATAGGCCAACGCCGTCTTGCTGCAGCCCTGCGGTCGGAAAAGGCGCACCGCGCCGCCGGGCAGGTCATATTCGACGTCGGCCAGACCCAGCACATTCTGTCCGATCAGCCCGGTCTGACCGATGTCGCTGCCGCTGACGACGAATTCGACGTTCGGGATGTCCACGCCGGCCAGCCCGAAGTGGCGGACGGTCGCGACGCTCGCCTCGCTGCTGCCGCCGATGCCGTTGACGCGCAGGCCGGGATAGGCGCGCTGTGGCAGGCTCAGGCTCTTCGCGACGGGCGGCGAGATGTTGCTGAAGAAGGCGCCGCTGTCGACGATGAAGGGGGCGGGCTTTCCGTTGATCGTCGTCTGGACGACCGGTCGCAGGCCCTGCATCGTCACCGCCAGTTCGGCGATCTTCCCGATCTTGCAGTTTTCCGCCGCAGCGGGATGTGCGGCGATCGTCGTCACGATGCCGGCGACCGCCGCCGCCACCCTCGCCCGCGCGTCGCCCGTTCGTTTCGCCACCGCTCGTCCCCCATGATGGCCCTTGCCGGGCCGGCCGCGGTTCGCGGCGCAGGCGACGCTAGCCCGGGAAGCTGACAATGCGCTTACGACGCGCGGGAATTTTCTCCGAGCGCTGCCTCCGCGCGCGCATGCGCGTCATCGAGCGCCGCGCGCAGCCGGTCGACGTCCGTCGCGGCGAGGTCGAAGCGCAGCTCGTGCATCTCCATGCCCGACCGATACCCTTCCGGCCAGATCGCCGTCCGCTCGAATCCGCAGGCGAGGAAAAACGGCGCCACCATCGGCGAGGTATCGACGGTGACATAGCGCGTCGGCGGTTCGGCATGCTCCGCGACGTGCAGCAGCCGCGCGAGCAGCAGCAACCGGCCGAGGCCGGCGCCATGATAGCGCCGGTCCGCCATGCCCCAATAGAGCAGCGCCTTATGAGATGGACGCCTCCCGCGTCTTCGGTCGTTTTGGCCGAGCAACGCGGAAGGAGAGAGGACCATGTCACTGTTCATGCTGGCGATCGACATCGGCAAGCTGTCGTTTCACGTCCACGGCGTCGATGCGGACGGCGTCATCGTGTCGCGTAAGGTGAGCCGAGCCAAGCTCCTGTGCCTGGTTGAGGAGCTCAACCCAGAGATTGTGGCCATGGAGGCGTGTGCCAGTTCGCATCACTGGGGTCGGCTGTTTCAGTCGGCTGGTCGAGAGGTTCGACTCATCAATGCCTACTTCGTGCGTCCCTTCGTCCGTGGATCCAAAAACGACGCCGTAGACGCTGAGGCGATCTGGGACGCGGCCAGCCGCCCGACAATGCGCTTCGTGCCGGTCAAAACGGCCGATCAGCAAAGCTTGCAGTCGTTACACCGCGTGCGGGACCGGCTGGTGCACGCGCGCACCTCGCTCATCAACCACATGCGCGGCCTTATGGCGGAGTACGGCATTGTCCTGCCGAAGGGGGCCAAGCGCTTCACCTCTGGAGCGGAAGAGACGATAGCGGCCGCAGACCTGCCGCCTCTCGCGCGCGATTTGTTCGGCGAGTTGGGCGATGAGCTGCGGGATGTCGATCGTCGCATCGCCCGCGTCGACGCCAAGCTGGCTGCCATATGCAAGGAGAACGCATCCTGCCGTAGGCTCATGGCGATGCCAGGTGTCGGACCGGTAATCGCGACAGCCCTCGTAGCGGCGGTCGACGACGCTCGCCATTTCCGCTCGGGCAGAGACCTCGCAGCGTGGATCGGGCTGGTGCCACGGCAATATACGACAGGCGGGAAGCCTAAGTTGGGGGGCATCGGCCGAAGGGCAAACCACTATCTGCGTCGGCAGATGGTGCACGGCGCTCGAGCTGTGGCCAGTCACCAGCGACACCGGGCTGGTGGGCGAGGCGACTGGATCCGCGCCCTTGAGGCGAGGCGAGGGTTCAACAAGACCGTCGTTGCCGTCGCCAACAAGATGGCACGTGCGGCTTGGGCGATGCTGGTACGCGAGGAGGAATATCGCGCCGCCTAACGGCAGCGCTCGGGATCGGCGCTTAGCGCCGATATGATGCGAGGAGGATGATGAAGGCTCGGCACGGACCGCCGCTCTTCAGCCTGAACTACAACATGGCTCCTGAAGCCGTTCGCTTTATAAGGCGGAGAGAAGCGGATCCTCATCATGGCCAGGGCAAACGCCCGCGAACAGGCCGCATAGATTTACGCATCCACAGCCGATGCCTGAAGATCAGCCTTGCAGCGGGAGGCGTCCATAGATTGTTGTAATGATCCCAGATCTCGTAACCGCCGAAGGCCGCGACCTGCGCCCCCACGGTGACGACGAACGCCGGACCATCGGGCTCGTCCAGCGTCTCGGCGAGCCAGCCGCGATCGCCCGCGCCGAAATAGTGCGCCGCGTTGCCGTCGAAGATAGCCAGCACTGCCGCGCGATCGTCCGGCCGGTAGGGCCGCACCGCCACACGCATCCTTGTGCCCTTTTCCAAGCTCATCCCGTCACCTTGCCCGGCATCAAGCGTCCCGGGTCGCGCGTGTCGCCCCCCGCCGCGCCTTCGAGGCGGCGCACCGCATCACCGACGAAAAGGGCAGGACGTGACCGCCCTGCCCCTTCGCCGTTCCGGCGCGCCCGTCCGCTAAGGCTATGCGCCCGGTGCACGGGACGGGCGTTCGCCGGCTTACTTGCCGCGCAGCGTGTTGATCAGCGCGATCCCGAGCACGCCGCCCAGAGCCGCCGCGGCGAACGGACGCTCGCGGGCGAACTGGCGGACGTAATCGATCGCGGGACGCACCGCGTCCTTCGCCTCGCCATAGGCCTTCTGCGCCGTACCGCTCAGCTGGTCGGCCTTGCCCTCGGCGCGCAGGCCCTGATCGCCCGTCGCCTCGCCGAGGCCATCCTTGATCTTGCCGCCCAGGTTGGTCGCGGCGCCGGTCAGCGTATCCGTGTTCATCGCTCGTCTCCCTTGTTGCGATCCGAGGCAACGACGACTGTCCCGCCGTTGCCGAGAGCCTCCGGGATGCAACGAGGCATCGCGCGGGGGGTCGGGGGCTGGAAACGCACCGGAAGCGTTCGGGTTGCCGCGCCTCGCCCCCCATGCGCGGCCGCATGCCGCGACGCGCGCGTCATGGCGATCGATGTCGTGCATCACGCCGCGGCCGCCCGATATCGAAGGACGCGTCGGTGCGGCGATAGCCCGCGGCACGATCCGGGAAGCGCTTTTCGGCAGCGCGCGCCCGGCGTGCCGCCGGACGGTAGGAACCGGGGGAAAGCCGCGACTATTCACTTCCTTGGGCACAAGCCGGCGCTGTCGCGGTCCAGCATGGACAAGCTAATCTTGTCCGCACGCTAGGCCATGCTGCTTGGCGGGACCGCGCCTCCGCTGGCACCTGCCGGAGCATGATCAACGCCCTAGCCTCCGCCCGGTCCGCGTCACGGCGCTTCCCGGTGCCGCGACTGCCGGTTGCCGCCCGCATCCTCATCGGCCTCGTCGCCGGCCTCGCCGCCGGCTATTGCGCCGGACCGGAAAACGCCGCCCTTCCGGCTTTCGGGACGATCGGCGGCCTGTGGCTCGATGCCTTGCGCATGCCCATCATCCCGCTGGTCTTCGCGCTGGTCATCACCGGCCTCGGCGGCGGAACCGACGTTGACGGATCGACGCGCTCGGCCCGTCGCGCGATCGTCGCCTTTGCGTGTTTCCTGCTCGCGTCCGCCGTCTTCGGCGTCTCGTTCGGGGCGGCGATGTTCAGCGACTGGCAGGTCGCGGGCCTCGACGCCGTGCGTGGCGGCACCGAAAAGCTGCCGCCCCTGCCCCCGCTGGGCGACACGTTGCGCGCGCTCGTGCCGGTCAACCCGATCGGGTCGGCCGCGAGCGGTGCGATCGTACCCGTGGTGCTCTTCGCGCTGATATTCGCCGTCGCGCTACGCCGCATCGATCGCCCGCGCGCCGCGGCGATCACCGAGCTGTTCAGGGGCGTCGCGGACACGCTGCTCGTGATCATCGGGTGGGTGCTATTGCTTGCGCCGATCGGCGTCTTCGCCCTCGCCTTCGACGTCGCGGCGCGGAGCGGGCTGGCGGTCGGCGCCTTGTTGGCCTGGTACGTGCTGGCGCGGATCATCGGCGGCATCGCGCTGGCCGCCGCCTTCGTCGCGCTGGTGGGGGTGTTCGGGCGGACGCCGCTGCGCACGTTCCTGCGCGCCGCGCTGCCCGCGCAATCGGTCGCCTTCAGCACCCAATCGTCGCTGGCTTCCCTGCCGGCGATGCTGCAAGCCTCGCGCACGCTCGGCCTGCAGGAGCGACAGGTCGGCACCGTGCTCCCGCTTGCCGTCGCGCTGTTCCGCATCAGCGCACCGACCGCCATCAGCCTCGCCGTGCTGGCGCTCGCGCGTCTGAACGGCATCGATCTCGGTCTTCCCCAGATCATGCTCGTGGCGATACTCGCCGTGCTCAACAATCTGGTGATCGCTGGCCTGCCGAACCAGATCAGCTTCTTCGCGGCCTATGCGCCTGTCGCGCTGGCGGTCGGCGTCCCGATCGACCTCCTGCCGCTGTTTCTGGCCGTCGACACGATCCCCGATATGTTCGCGACGAGCGCGAACGTCACCGCCGATCTCGCGCTCGCGACGTTGCTGACCGAGCGCAGCGCCGCCGCCGACGAGGACTTGGCGCCGTAGCGCGACGGCGGGCGCGGGCGGCGCACCCTTCGCGCGGCAGGCCGTCCGACACGCGTTTCGCCGGGCGGAAAGGGGATCACTCAGCTTGCAGGGGCCGTGGCATATCAAATTCCACAGCCACCGCGCGACGGAAACAGAAGCTGGGAACGCAACCGCATTGCCGCCAGCGGAGCCCGTCAGGGCGGATATATGGCGGAGACGGAGGGATTCGAACCCTCGGTACGGTTTCCCGTACGACGCTTTAGCAAAGCGTTGGTTTCAGCCACTCACCCACGTCTCCGGCTGCGGCAGGATCGCGGCTATAGCGGCGGTCCGCCGGGGGATCAACCGGGCTCGTTGCGGCAACAGGACGCAAATTCGCCCCTAGCCGAGGCTTCGTTCATTGCCCCGCAAGCGCGCCGGTGGTTTACCGTGCGCGTGACGGGGTCTGACGAGGGGCAAATGACATGAAGCGCGTGATCGGCTTTTCTGCGCTGGCGGCGCTTCTTGCCAGCGGTGCCTCGGCCCAGGTGGCGACCATCGACCCCAATCGTGCGATCGACGGCGATCTCGCGACCAGCGCGCCGCCCGCCCGCCAGTCGGCCCGCCCGGTCCGCCCCTCCCCTGCGCCGGACACTGCGACTTCCGCGCAGCCGCAGCCCGGCTTCGACGATTCGGCGCCCGCCGCCCCCCCGCCGCCCGTCGATCCCGCGACCGCCCAGCAACAGGCGCGCGCCGAGGCGACACAGCGTGCGGATACGACGTACGAACGCGAAGACCTGCTGGCGGCCGGCGAGGGCGTGTTCGGCAAGGGCGCCGCGGGCCTGGCCGGCATCCTCGAGAAGGTCCTCAAGGAACAGGGGCGACCCAACGCCTATATCGCGGGGCGCGAGGCGGCCGGGGCCTTCGTCGTCGGCCTTCGCTACGGCTCGGGGATCATGTCGCACAAGGTGGAAGGGCAGATGCCCGTCTACTGGACGGGGCCGTCCGTCGGGTTCGACGTCGGCGGCGACGCCAACAAGGTCTTCGTGCTCGTCTACAACCTTTACGACAGCGAGGAGCTGTTCCACCGCTTTCCCGCCGCCGAAGGCCGACTGTATCTCGTCGGCGGATTCGCCGCGACCTATCTGCGGCGCGGCAATGTCGTGCTCATCCCGATCCGGCTGGGGGTCGGCTATCGCGCCGGCGTCAACGTCGGCTACATGAAATTCACGCACAAGGCGAAGTGGCTGCCCTTCTAGGCGCGATCCACGTGCGCGAGGCGGCGCCGGCCCGATTGAGCCTCGCTGGATTGGCCCCTAGAATCTGATCCACGCAGCCGGAAGCGGCACCGCCTCGATTCAGCCTTGTCGGATCGCCCGTTAGGCGGCGGCCGAAAGGGTCATGCCTCCAACCGCCAGGCCAAAGTGCGCCCCGCCAGGAACGGCACGACCGCCGTCTCGCCCGCGCCGGTCATCGCCGGAACCTCCACCGGCGTGCGGATCAGCGTCACGCTGCCCTCGTTGAGCGGCAGGCCGTAGAAGCGGGCGCCATGCTCCGCGGCGAACCCTTCGAACCGGTCCAGCGCCCCTTCCTCGTCGAACACCTGCAGATAGGCCTCGAGCGCGAAGGGCGCATTGTAGATGCCCGCGCAGCCGCACCCCGATTCCTTTGCGCCGACGACGTGCGGTGCGCTGTCGGTCCCCAGAAAAAACCGCGGACTGCCCGACACCGCCGCCTTGCGCACCGCCAGCCGATGCGCCTCGCGCTTGGCGACCGGCAGGCAATAGGCATGCGGACGCAGACCGCCTTCGAAGATCGCGTTGCGGTTGATGATCAGATGCTGGGGCGTGATCGTCGCGGCGATCGGGTGATCCGCCTGCGCGACGAACGCGGCCGCCTCCGCCGTGGTGATATGCTCCATCACGATCTTCAGCGCGGGATAGGCGCGGATCAGCGGCGTCAGCACGCGCTCCAGGAACACCGCCTCCCGATCGAATATGTCGATCGCCGGGTCCGTGACCTCGCCATGGATGAGCAGCGGCATGCCGATGCGCTGCATCGTTTCGAGCACCGGCCCAAGCGCCAGCACGTCGGTCACGCCATGTGCGGAGTTGGTGGTGGCGTGCGCGGGATAGAGCTTGCACGCGGCGAAGACACCTGTCTCATAGCCGCGGCGAATCTCCGCCGGATCGCTGTGATCGGTCAGATAACAGGTCATCAGCGGCACGAACCCGCTGTCGGGCCCGACGGCCTCCAGGATCCGCGCGCGATAGGCTTCCGCCGCGGCGACGTCGGTCACCGGTGGGGTCAGATTGGGCATGACGATGGCGCGGGCGAACTGGCGCGCGGTCGCACCGGCCACGGCCTTCAGCATCGCGCCATCGCGCAGGTGGACGTGCCAGTCGTCGGGGCGGCGGATGGTCAGGCGGTCGGTCATGCCGGCGTCCTAATGCCGCCGGGCAAAATGCGCCAGCCGAACGCCGCGGCGCCCGGTGTGACATGATCCGATGCCGTGGGAGGGTCCCCGCGCTCCGGCACCACGCGGCTTTCAGGTGGCCCCCTCCCTCCCTATGTGATGCCGATGAACGCCACGATGCTCGCCGACCGTTCGCTGCTGCGCCTCTCGGGTGACGGCGTGCGCGACTTCCTGCAGGGACTCGTCACCAACGACCTGAACCTGTTGGCGCCCGAGGCACCGCTCTGGGCAGGGCTGCTGACGCCGCAGGGCAAGGCCTTGTTCGACTTCATCCTCTGGGACGACGGTGACGCGGTCCTCGTCGACGTAGAGTCGGGCCAGCGTGATGCGCTGGCGCGTCGCCTTGCCATGTATCGCCTGCGTCGCGCCATCGCGATCGAGCCCGTCGAGGACCGGCGCGTCCATTGGTCTCCGTCCGACGGCCCCGGCCCGGCCGATCCACGCCTGCCAGCGCTCGGCCGCCGCTGGATCGCGCCGGCGGCGGCGGTCGCCGACGGCTGGCACACCCATCGCCTGTCGCTCGGCGTCACCGAGGGCGTTGCCGAACTCGGCAGCGGGGAAACCTTGTGGCTGGAATGCAATGCGGGCGAACTGCATGGCGTCAGCTTCACCAAGGGGTGCTATGTCGGGCAGGAAAACACCGCGCGCATGCATCACCGCAGCAAGGTCAACCGCCGGCTCGTCGTGGCGCCGCTCGGCGAACCCGGTGAGCGCACGCGCACGACCTATCCCGATCGCGGCGTGATGGTCGAGCATCGCCGGGTCGACGCGCTCGGCGACGCACTCGTCCCGGCCTGGCTGGAAGGCGCGCTGCGCGAGGCTTAGTATGTGATCCAGCAAAGCTGGATCGGGGCGGTGCCGGCCCTCACCCCCACCCGACCGCCCACACAGCGTATCGTGGATGGGCGGTCGGGTGGGGGTGAGGGCCGGCACCGCTTCCACGCACGTGCATCAGATCCTAGCGCCCGACAGCGGAATAGGTGAAGCCGAGGGCTTCGACGTCGTCGCGGCGATAGATGTTGCGCAGGTCGACGAGGACGGGGGCGGCCATGGTCTGCTTGAGGCGGGCAAGGTCGAGCGCGCGGAAGGCGTCCCATTCGGTGACGATGACCACCGCGTCGGCGCCCTGCGCGGCTTCATAGGCGTCGCTGCAATAGGCAAGGTCGGGCATCATCCGCTTCGCCGCGTCCATGCCCTCGGGGTCATAGGCGCGCACCGTCACCCCGGCATCGCCGAGCGCCTGCGCGATCGCGATCGCGGGAGCATCGCGCATGTCGTCGGTATTGGGCTTGAAGGTCAGGCCGAGCAGCGCCACCGTCTTGCCCTTGGCCTCGCCATGGCCCCGCTCGCCGAGCGCGGCGAGCACCTTGCGGCCCATCGCGCGCTTGCGGCTGTCGTTCACCTTGACCACCGCCTCGACGATGTGGACCGGGCTCTCGAAATCCTCGGCGGTCTTGAGCAGCGCCAGCGTGTCCTTGGGGAAGCACGAGCCGCCATAGCCCGGCCCGGCGTGCAGGAACTTCTTGCCGATGCGGTTGTCCAGCCCGATGCCGCGGCTGACGTCCTGCACGTTCGCCCCCACCGCCTCGCACAGGTCGGCGATCTCGTTGATGAAGGTGATCTTGGTCGCCAGAAAGGCGTTGGCGGCATATTTGATCAGTTCGCTCGTGCGCCGGCCGGTGAACAGGATCGGGCTCTCGTTGAGGTACAGCGGGCGGTAGACGCCCTGCATCACCTTGCGCGCGCCCTCGTCGTCGGTGCCGATGACGATGCGGTCGGGCCGCTTGAAGTCGCCGATCGCGGCGCCCTCGCGCAGGAACTCGGGGTTGGAGACGACCTGGACGGCGACGTCCGGGCGCTTCTCGCGCAGGATCGCCTCGACCTTGTCGCCCGTGCCGACCGGCACCGTCGACTTGGTCACCACCACCGTCGGCCCCGTCACCGCCGCGGCGATCTCCTCCGTCGCCCCGAAGACATAGGACAGATCGGCATGCCCGTCGCCACGCCGCGACGGCGTGCCCACCGCGATGAAGATCGCATCCGCCCCCGCAACCGATGCCGACAGATCCGTCGTGAAGCTCAGACGACCCGCCGCCACGTTCTTCGCGACCAGCGCCTCCAGACCCGGCTCGTAGATCGGCATCCGGCCCGCCTTCAGCGCCGCGATCTTCCCCTCGTCCTTGTCGACGCAGGTCACCTCATGCCCGAAATCCGAAAAACACGCCCCCGATACCAGACCCACATAGCCCGAACCGATCATCGTAATGCGCATGTGTCATCCATCGCTGGAGAGGCAGGGCCGCAGGCCGGCCGCAGAGGATCCGTCGGCCTCTAGGGGGCAAAGACCGGGGCGGCAATGCCACGCGACGCGCGCCGGTCAGCCGCACAGCCCGGCGGCGGGGTGCGTCGGCAAACGGACAAAGAAAAAGGGAGGCCGGCGATGCCGACCTCCCCAATTCTTCGAAACCGTCTGGTTCGGTAGGAGGCTTATTGCCCCGCGCCCGGACCGTAGGTGATCTCGACGCGACGGTTCTGGACCTCGCGGACGCCGTCCGCGGTCTGAACGCGAAGGCGGGTTTCGCCGTACGCCTGGGTCGACACGACACCGTCCGGGATCGCATGCGACGTCAGGTACGCCTTCACCGCGTCGGCACGGCGCTGCGACAGACCGACGTTGTACTGGGCCGAGCCCGAGGTGTCGGTGAAGCCGGCGACCATGACCTGCGCATTGCCGCAGCTCTGATACTGCGTCACGGCGTTGTCGAGGATCGACGCTGCTTCCGGCGTGATGTCCGACTTGTCCCACTCGAAGAACACGATGAACGGTCCCGGCGAGCAGACCGCAGGCTCCGCGACCGGCGGCGGCGGCGGGGGCGGCGGGGGAGGCGGCGGCGGCGGAGGCGGCGGCGGCGGCGGCGGGGTCGGCGATCCGAAGTTGTAGGTCACGCCGCCCAGGATGCTGTGCGAACGATAGCGACCGTCGAACGTACGGTTCGAAACGTCGACCAGCTTGACGTTGTCGGCGTTGAAGAAGCGATACTTCAGCGTCGCGTCGATGTGGTCGGTCAGCGGCGCACGGATGCCGGCGAGGCCCTGCCACGCGAAAACGGTGTCCGAGTCGTCGAGGAAGTTGCCGCGGGTGTTCAGGCCGTACTTGGCCTTGACGCGCGCGACACCGACACCGCCGCCGACGAAGCCCTGGATGCCGTCGTCAGCACCGAAGTCGAGCAGGCCGTTCAGCATGAAGCTGAGCGCCGAGGTCGAACCACCGGCATAGTCGTACTGGCCGGCGGCCGAGTTGCCCAGGCCAGCCGCGGTGTAAGTCGGCGTGGTCAGGGTCGAGCGGTAGCTGTCGACGGTGGCACGGCGATAGCCGACCTCGGTCTCGACGCGGAAGCCGCCGAAGTCATAGCCGACGACGCCATCGACGTCATAGCCATAGTTGTGGTTGACGGTACCCGCCTTGGCAGTCGCACCGATGTCATAGTCGATATCTTCGACAATCATCGCGCCGCCTTCGATGCCGACGTACCACGACTTGTCGCGGGCGAGGGCAGGAGAGGCGAGAGCGGTGGATGCCAATGCCAGAACGGCAGCAAGCTTCCGCATAGAAGTCCCCTTTCTTGAGTGTCACTACGGACAGCGCAAACTCACTATCTGGAGCTTGGTTTCCGCGCAAGCGCACAAAAGGATCGGGCTGTTGCCGAAAAGCCACATCGTCATGCCGCGATCAGGCCATGCCGGCGCAGCGCAGCGAGTATCCCGGCGATCGCGCCCCGGGCTTCGGCGTCCGCGATCGAGCCGCCGGCGGGGTCCGCAATGGCCGCGCCGCGGGCACCGACCACGGGCAGGCCATCGATCATCAGCCGCGCGCCAGAAACGTCACCATCATGCCACATATCCCCATGGTAAGTGATTGTTCTAGAGGCGAAACTATTCCAGACGGTCATGCCCTCCCGGGGTTCTACGAAGCGCCAGCCCGCGGTCGTCCATCCTGCGATCGCGCCCGCCCTGCCAAGCCAGGCGCCGACCGGCGCCTGGCCCACGATCCAGCAATCGCCCGGCCGGGGATCGGCGGGCGGCGCGTCGACGCCCAGGCCGATCACCGCCGCGCCGAGCGCCAAATCAATCGTGACCAACGCTTCGTTATGCGTGATTTCCTTGCCCGCCTGACCGGCCGCGAGCAGCGGCAGCGCGAATCGGTCCGTTGTGAAGTCATTCATTCGACGTGCCTTTCCATCTCGAGGCGGGCCGGTGCCGACGTCGCCAGCGTTCCGCATTGCACCACGGTGACGCGCCCCCCCGGCCCGGGCAGCGCATCGGCGTCGATCCGCAGCCGCGGTTCGGCGGTCGCGATCGTGCGATCGGCACCGTCGCCGCGCAGCGGATCGGACAGCGTGACGCGATAGGCCTCCCGTTCCTCGCCCAGCGGCGCATCCAGATCGTCGGCCCAAGTCCATCCCGAGCGGCTCCGCCGCGTCCAGCGCAGCGTCGCGCCATCGGCATCGCGCTCCAGCGCGAGGTGGACGGGCGGCGGCGGCGCCACCGACCGGCCGTCCAGCCGCACCGCGGCGGTCGCCGGCGCGTCGCCGTCGCCGACGCCGCTCGCCATCACCCGGACCGTCCGGCCGATCGCGTCCGCCGGTAGCGCCAGCACCGTCGTCGCCGCCGCCTCGATCAGGACGAAGGAGGTGCCCTCCCCCTGCGTTCCGATCGCCGCCTCCGTGCCGCGCAGCCCGCGCCGGAGCAGCTCCAGCCTCCAATGGCCGGGCGCGATCCGTGTCGCGGTGCCGAACTGCAGCAGCTCGTCGCCGACCAGCGCCAGGTTCGCGCCGCGTGCCCAACCGGCCACGTCCGCATCGGCCGGCGCCGCGCGATCGTCCGGAAACCGGACCTCCATGCGGCTGGCGCGGTCGATCAGGCCCGGCGCCGCGCAAACCGGGGGAGTGGCGACGACGCCGAGCAGCGCGGGCGCCGCCGTCGCGCCGATCGCGACCCAGCTCGCGCCGTCATCCAGGCTGTAGAACAGGCTCGCCTGCCGCCACCCCGGCCCGGTGCCCGCCGCGAAGATCGACACGCGCGGCGCGGAAGCCGGCACGTCGTCGAGCCCGGAAAGCTCCACCACCGACAGCAGTGTCCGGCCGATCGTCAGGTCGGGTGCCGCCAGCACCCTGCCACTGCTCGCCGCGGCGGGGTGCGGCAGGTCGGCGGGGGGCTCCAGCGTGAGCGTCGGCGCCATCGCCTCGATGCGCACCCGCACGACGCGCCACGGCACCGCGTCGAGCGTGACGCACTGCCCCGGTACCACCCCGATCGCGTCGAGCCCGGCGGCGATGTCCCGTCGCGTCCGCGCCGCCTCCGCGCGCGCCAGCATCGCCGCGGCGATACCCTTGGCGCCGGGCGCGTCGATCACCGCCGGCAGATCGATCCGGTCGCCGCGCACACCCGGTCCGCCGCGACGCACGCGCTGCACGCCGATCTGATAGTCCCGCGCCGGATCGTGGTGCGCGACCGCGATCTCGCGCGGCACGCCGTCGGCGGCGGCGACGCTGCGTCGCCCGGTCCCGACGGGCCGTCCCGCCGCGAAACCCGCGTCGGTCAGCACGGGTGCGTCCGCCCGCTCGCCGCGGACCAGCCGCCCGCCATCGGCCCGCCACCAGCCGCCGTCGATCGCGGTCAGCGTCTCCAGCGTGCCCCGCACGCTGCCGCTTGCGGCGAAACCGCCCAGCATGACGCCGCCGTCAGCCGCCACTTCCGGGCACAGCGCCGCCGCGATCGCACCGCTGGCCATCGGTCCGTCATCCGCCTCCACCTCGAAGGTCAGCGAGGGAATACGATTGCCGAACCGCTCCAGCGGCAGCCGCTCGAACACCGCATAGGCGATCCCGCGATAGGCAGGCGTCGCGTCTTCCGCCGAGGCGATCAGCGGATCGGCCGGCTGGTCCTCCCCGCCGCGATGGAGGCGAAAGCCGGTCGTCAGCTTCCAGTCGCCCGCCGCGCCGCGGATCAATTGCCCCTCGGCCCAGATCCGCCCCACCGACCGGATCGGCCGTCCCGACAGCGCGACCGCGAACGAGGCCGCATAGCTGTAGCGGTTCGTCCCGCCGCCGCCCTTGCCGCCCCCCGCGCGTTCACTGGTCTCGATCAGGTCGGTCGCCCAGATCACCGTGCCCGCGACCCGGATGCGCCCGAACAGCTTCGGGATCGTCGTGCCATAGCTCGACGTCTGGACGGCCAGTTCGGACAGGCGGGGGCCGTCGCGCGCGGGTGCGCGGAACAGCCTCTGGTCCACGCCCTGGCCCAGCAGCGAGCCGATCGCGCCGCCGACCGGCCCGCCCAGTGCCGTCCCCACCGCGGTCAGTATCAAGGTCGCCATCGTCACCCTCCCCGCACCGTCGCGCCGGCACCCGCCATGCCCCCAGCATCGGCCAGTCCGGCGCGCCCTGGCGCTCGACGACCCGCCCCAATCCGGCGTCCGCATGGACGATGCCGCCCGCGGTCCGCACGGCGAAATGCAATTGCCCCGGCCCGGCCACGAAGAGCAGTATGTCGCCGGGGCCTGCGCCCGCCGTCCGCTCCAGCAGCGCGTCGAGCCGGGCCACCACGGTCGCCGCGACGCCGCCGCGCAGCGCATATCCCGTCGGGACGCCGCCATCCCATCCGTCCGCGCGCAGCGCCGCGACCGCCACGCCCAGGCAGTCCGCGCCGGAACCATCGCGGCCGTGGAGGCGGAAGCGCGTGCCGATCAGCGCCCGTGCGGCGGCCGCCCCCGCATCACCCACCGGGGTAACGCGTCAGCAGGTCGATGCCCGGCAGATGCGGCTCGCCCCGGAAGTTCGCGGCATTGCCGAACCGGCCTGCGCAGGTGGCGAGGCTCTTGTCGCATCCCTCGGCCAATTCGACGAGCGCACCGGGCGCGACGGCAAAGGCGGGCGGCTGCGCCATCGTGATCGTCCGCCCGTCCGACGCGGCGATCGCCTGGTCGAGCCCTGCATTGGCACCGCCGAACCAGCGCAGCCGCCCATCGGCATAGGCGCCGCCCGACGGTTCGTCGGCATCGACCGTGATCATCCGCCCGGCCGCCGCGACGACACGAACGAACCGCCGCCGGCCCGCCATCGCGATGCGGCAGCGCGCATCGCCCAGCTCGGCACGGCATTCCGGCGACGTCTCCTCTGCCACCGGCAGCGCCAGCGCCGCCGTCACCCCCGCCAGTTCCGCCGTGAACCCGCCCTGCGCCAGCTCGACCGCGCCGATCGTCCCCTCGCCCAGCTCCGCGACGACCGTACCGTCCGACCAGTCGACCGCGAACACCCGCACCCGCGCGCCGTCCCAGCGTCCCGCGATCAGGTCCGTCTCTCCGATCGCACCGCTCGTCAGCGCACCCGCAACGTCCATCGTGTCCGGCTCGAGTCCGACCGCCCGCACGACCGCGGACGGCGTCATCCCGGGCGAGGCCCGGTGGCTCAGACCGTCGATGGTCAGGTCGCGGTCGTGCGCGGTCAGGCCGATCGCCACGCCGTCGCGTCGCTCGACCCGCCAGCACAGGGCGATCGTGCGCAGATCCCCGCTCATGGCCGCACCTCGATCAGCGGCACCGACGGCGCCTCGCCGGCGAGGAAGGTCGCGCGATTGACGGTCAGCCGGTCCTCCGCGAACCGCACCACCACGTCGAAGGTGAAGCTCGCCGTCACCGCCGCGCCCGCCGCCGGCGCGGCGTCCAGCGTCACCACGCCGTCGCCGTCCACCGAAAAGCCCTGCGTGGGCTGGCCGGCGACCGCGATGCTGACGCTGCCCGGGACCGGGCGCACGATGCGCCGCGTCGCCTCGCCATAATGCCGCACCAGCGGGAAGCGTCGCGTCACGCCGTCGCCGGTGCCGATCGCCTCGTCGACGCCGCGACTGTCGAAGGGGTCGCGCAGGCGGAACGCCCGCGCCGGCCCCATCCGGGCGCGAAAGAAGGCGAGCAGGATCGCGACATCCGCCTCGGCGCGGAGGCCGGGGCCGATATCGTAATGCGTCCGCGCCTCCGCCCAGCGGGCATTGCGCTGTTCCGCACCGCCGGCCGCCGTCAGGATATCCGTCGAGAAGGTCGGCGAGACCTGTGCCTCGCGTCCCAGCGCGATCGGGAACAGCACGTCGTCATAGGCCTGCATCGCATCCTCCCCGCCGCCGTCCGTATCGTCGAAGCGTATGAAGCCGTCGCGCATCACCTGCGGCAGGGCCCACAGCACCACCGAGGCGACGCCGCGCGCCCTTGCCGCCGCGGCCGCCGCCTCGATCATGGTCCACTGATCGGCTTTCGCGGCATCGAGCACGAACCCGGACAGGTAATGCTGCCGCGCCGGCGGATAGCGCAGCCGTGCCTCCGCCGCCGCGACGCCGCGCGTCGTGGCGACGCTGTCGCCCGCGGTGACCCAGTCGTAATCCTCCAGCTGCAGCACGTCGAACGCCGGATAGGCCCAGCCGACCGGCATGTTGGCCCGCTTCGCCTCCGGCGCCGCGGTATCGAGCACCGTCGGCAGGAACGTGAGGAGGTGCGTGACGCAGCCCGGCGCGACCGCTCTGGCCGCGGCGCACAGGGCCGCGGTCGATGCGGCCAGGCATGCCCCCGCACGATCCAGCGTCGCGCGCTGGTCCGTGCTCAACGGTGCGCGCAACGTGGGGATCGCCGCCGGTGCGAACGCCGCCACCGCCGCCGCATCGTAGAGGCATGGCCGCCCGTCGGCCATCGTCCACCACCACGGCTCGCCGACCTGGAATTTCGCCGCCAGGCCGGCTGCGACCGCCAGTCCCATGAATGCCGCCGCGACCTGTCGCAGATAGGCCATCGCACCCGCATGGGCGGGGCTGAGCAACGTCGACGGCGGCGTCCAGCCGGTCAGCGCCGGACTGCCGTCGGCGGCGCGCTGCTTCCAGTCGTTCCAGCAATGCGCGTCGAACAGCTCGTAGCTCATCGACCAGATGATGTCATAGCCCAGCGCCTGCGCGCGTGCCGCGAAATCGCGATGCCAGGCGGCGCAGGCGGTGTTGAGCGCACCGCCGGACAGGCTGACGTAATAGCCGCCGTACAGTGCCTCGAGCCGGAAATAGTGGCTCATCCCGACATAATGCGTGATCGCGCCGCGATAGCCGAGATGCAGCGCGTTGCGGAGCAGCCGCGCCGGCGTCAGATTGTAGCTGTCGTCATAGCCGCTGGCGATCTGGAAGACCTGTTCCGGCAACACCGCGTCGCCGATCGCCAGCACCGATCCCGGCCCCTCGCACCCGATGTCGGTCAGCTCGACCCAGGCCTCCTGCGCCACCGGAAGCGGTCCGTCGACACCGTCATACCCGGGCGGCACCAGCGACACGAACATGCGATCCACGTCGCCCGCCCACACCGGATCCGCCTCGCCCGGCAACAGGAACCCGCCCGCGACGCGCGCGAAATCGATGGTGACCCGCGCGTCCTCGGGCGTGCCGGTCGCATAATTCCACAGCCGAACGTACCAGGATCGCGGCTGCCCCAGGCTGTCGCGCCCCTCGATCGTCAGCACCGGGCCGTTGACCGCGTCGAGCGCGCGCACCCCCTGCGAGCGCCAGCGGAAGTGCAGGCGGCAGTCGCGGAAATCGCGCGCGGTCGCATAGCGCAACAGCGGATGATCCCAGCGATCCTCCGCCTCCCAGATCAGCCCCGCGAGATCGTCGCGCTTGTAGAAGACCGCATCGACGCGCAGCGCGTCCGACGCGGTCGTCGTCACCGCCGCCATCATCGGGCGCGGGAAGTTGACCGTCCAGAAACGCGGGTCGAACCGCGTCACCACGCCTTCGACCTGTCCGGCCCGCGCGCGGCACAACCAATGCCCCATGGCGCGTGTCTCCCTGTCATTGCGATCGCACGGCAATGGCGGCGATCGCCCTTTCGCTCGGGACAGGCCGGATGGCGGAGCCTGCCCTGTCGCTCAGCGGAGCCGACGGGGCACATCCCCGCCGGCCGGCCGGGCGCGACGCCTCACGCGTCCAGCGCGGCCTTGACGGCGCGCGCCACCTGTCGGCTCGATTGCTGCAAGGCCGCCGGCGCCGTGCCAGGCTCCGCGCGCACGGTGATGGCGACGCGTATGTCGCGTGCCGCGGCCGGCGGCGCCGGTTCCACCCGCCCCGCGCTGGTCGGCACGAACAGTTCGGGGCCGCGCTCGCCGACCATATAGGCCTGTCCCGGCGACACCGGACCACCCGTCGCCCTTCCGGCAAGGCCGAGCAGGCTCACCAGCGCTCCGCCCAGCGTCTGCGCCTGGCCGCCCGTCGCCGCGCCCACGCCCGCCCCGATCGCCGCACGCGCGATCTCGCCGAGCGCCGCCAGCGCCACGCTCTTCAACTGGTCGAAGCCGAACGCGCCCTGCTTGGCCGCACGCAGCAGCGCGGTCTCGATCGATCGCCCCGCCCGCATCGCACCCAGGCCGAGCGTGCCCTCCAGCGTGCCGCGCATTGCCTCGACCTCGCGCGCGAACGCGCCCGTATCCAGCCGCACCCGCGTCGCCATCGTCTCCACATCATCCATCGGGATGCTCCTTCTGCAACCGCGCGATCAGCGCCGCATCGGCGGGCGGCACCGTTGCGCCTCCGGGCGCAGCGACGCCGGCGACCACGGCGGCGATCTCCGCCGGCGTCGCCTGCCAGAAGGCGTCGGGGCTCCACCCCAGCCCCGCCCCGACGATCCCCGCCAGCCGCGCCGCCCCCTCCCCGAACGTCGACACTTCAGCGCCCCGCCAGGATCTGGCTCAGCAGCACGCGCACCACCGGCGCCAGCTTCGCCAGCCCCATCGCCGCCAGCGCCTCGCCCAGCACCTCGCGCGTCACCCCCTCCGGCACCTCGCGCAGGCAATGCCAGAACAGCGCCACCGTCTCGGCGAGCGACAGTCTGCCCGCGACGGCGCGTTCGACCAGCGCGAAGAGCGGCCCCAGTTCGCCCTCCGCCGCGACCAAAGCCTGGAAGCTGGGGCGCAGCACCAGGTCCGTGCCGTTGACCCGCACGGCCGCCTCGCCGCGCATCGGATTGGCCGGCGCCGTCATGCCGCCACCACCGGGCCGGCGCTCTCCAGGCTCAGCGTGTACGAGCGTTCGCCGTTGAAATCGCCCGCATAGTCCAGGCGCGTGACGAGGAAGCGGCCGGTCAGGCTGTCGCCCCCCTCGAAGCTCAGCCGATAATCGTCGGTCGTGCCGGCGAGCGCATTGCCCTTGATCCTCGCCTCCGCCGCCGATCCGGTGAAGACGCCCGCGCCCGACACGCTGACGCTGCGCACGCCGGCGCCGGACAGCAATTGCCGCCAGCCGCCCGAATCCTTGGTGGTCACCACCACCGTCTCGCCGTTGATGCTGAGCTGCGTCGTGCGCAGTCCCGCCACCGTCGCGAAGACGGGGTTCGCCCCGCCGTCGCCGACCTTGAGCAGAAACGCGCTGCCCCGTTCCACTGCCATATCCCGTCTCCCTTCGTTGTCATGCGGTGCGGGCCCGTCACCCGTTCGCGCGGTACAGGCGCACCGCGAATTCGGTCATGCCGGTCCAGCGCCGCCCTTTGCCCACGATCCGGCTGCGCGAGAGCGCGACGCTCGCCAGCCGCCAGCCGCCCGCGCCGAGGTCCGTCGGCATCGCGTCAACCGCCGCTTCCACCCCCGCCAGCAGACGGCGCAGCCGGTCGGGTGCCTCCCCCTCGTCCTCCGCCGCGATCACGATCGTGCCGCCGCGCCCGCTCAGGCCCGCCGCGTCGATCGCCGCCAGCACCGGCTCGCCGACCACCGCATAGGGCAGCGCGGCGCGCACCGGCGGCGCATCGAACACGCGGAGCGGCGCGAGCTGGCGGAGCATGGCCGCGCGCAGCGCCTCGCCCGCGCCGTTCACAGCCGCACCTGACGATAGGGCCGCAGCAGCGCGGCGACCGCCGCGGGCGGCTGCGCGTCCGCCTCGCGATGCTCGAACAGATGCGCCGCGATCAGCGTGACACCCGTCGCGACGGGGCCGGGCAGGTCGCCCCAGTCGCCCAGCCCCGCGACATAGCTGATCGCCACCCGCCCCGCCGCGCCGGGCGCCAGCACGCGCACCCAGCCGACGCCGCCGCTGTCGATGTCATAGCCATAGGCCTCGACCGGCAGCACGAACGGCGCGCCCTCCGCCGGCAGGCCGACGGCGCCGGTGATCCCGGCGACCGGCGCCCGCGCCAGCCGCTGCCAGCCGCTGCCCGCGCCGATCACCGCTTCGTGCGTGCGCCGGATCCAGGTCCGTCCGCAAAAGTCCTCCGCCACGCCGAGCGCGGCGTCGGCGCATCGCGCCATCACCGCATCCGCCTCGACGCGCAGATATGCGCCCGCCGCCGCTGCCGCATCCGCGACCGCCGCGGCGGGAAATGCCCCCTCCGCCATTCGCGCCTCCCGCCTTCATCGCTCCGCCCGTGCGAGGGAACGGCGCCCGCCCGGCACCGCCCCCCCTTCGGGCGGCCCCCGCCCGGACCCACCCCCTCGCCCGTCGCCTCACGCCGCCGCGAACTTCATCAGCTTGATCGCCTCGCTGTCGGCGACGCACCCACCGATGCGCCGCGTCGCGTAGAAGCTGACGAACGGCTTGTTGGTATAGGGATCGCGCAGGATCGCGGTCTCGCTGCGCTCGGCGATCAGATAGCCGGCCCGGAAATTGCCGAACGCGATCGACAGGCTGTTCGGCGCGATGTCGGGCATGTCCTCCGCCTCGACGACCGGATAGCCGAGCAGCGTCGCCGGCTGCCCGCCCGCCAGGCTCGGCTGCCACAGGGGAACGCCGTCGCCGCTCTTCAGCTTGCGGATGCGGGCCAGCGTCGCGGCGTTCATGACGAAGCACGCGCCCTGCCGGTACGGCGCGCGCAGGCTCTGGACCAGATCGACCAGCCGCTCGTCCGCGCCCGCGCCGCAATCGCCCGCGCTGCCCGTCGCCAGATATTGCAGCGTCCCCAGCGGCCGCGCGCCGTCCTTCGCCGCCGCGGTCGGCGCCTGCAGGAACCCCTTGGGACGGTTGACGCCGCTGCCGTTGACGAAGGCCGCGCCCTCCGCCCTGGCGAATTCCTGGCCGATCTCGCCCGCCAGCCATTGCTCGACGTCGAACGCCGCGTCGTCCAGCATCGCCTGGCTCGCGCTGGGATTGGCGTATAGCTCGCCCATCGGCGGCACGAGTTCGGCGAAGACGGGCGTCGCCGTCTCGGGCCGCGCCGCGGTCTCCGCCGCCCAGCCGGACGGCGTCCCGCCGGTGGTAATCAGCTTGCGATAGCCCGCCGACCCGACCTGCACAACCTGCGCGATGCCGCGGATCGGCGAGATGGTCTTCATCACCGACGCGATCTGCGCGTCGATCTCGCGCGGCACCGCATAGCCGCCGGCGTCGCCGCTGACGCCGGTGAACGCCTTCATCTCCAGCGTCGCGCCGCTCCGCACGAAGCTCGCGAACGCCCCGCTCTCTTCCGCCCGCGCGCCGTCCAGCGCCGGCCTCTCGACCACGTCCATGCCTTTTCTCCCTCGTTGAAACCCGCCGCTCAGCCGAGTCGGTCGATCCGTGCCAGCGGCTGCATCGGCACCGCCACCAGGCTCACTTCCGCCAGCGCGACGCGCAGCAGTTCGCGCCGCGCGCCCTGGCGCACCGCCAGCGGCCGATAGCCGACCGACAGCCCCGCCAGCGCGCCGCAGCGCACGAGCCGCGCCACCGCCGCATCGTCGATCGTCCCGGTGACGCGCAGGCCGCGCGCATCCTCCTCGATCGCATCGATCCGCCCTACCGGCGCGCCGCGATGATCGCGCAGCAGCGGCACCGCGTCCGCCCCGGCAAAGGCGCCGGCCCGCATAACGTCGCCGGCACGGTCGACGCGGTCGAACACGGCGGCATAGCCCGCGAAGCTCAGCGCAGCCACGCGCCGAACCCCAGCTTGATCGCCAGTCCCGTCAGCAACAGCGCCGCGCACCAGCCCGCCGCCGCCTTCCACGCGGAGGTCTTGGCCGCCCGCCACGCACCGATCAGCTGGCGCAGTTCGGCAAGGTCGCCATGCGCCGCCTCGTCCGCCAGCCCCAGCCGCGTCAGCGCCCGCGTCGCCCCCAGCTCGCCCGCCTCCTCGACGATCGCGCGCAGCGTCGTCACGTCCGCGCCCTCGCGCGCGCCCTGCGCCAGCAGCTGCGTCAGCACGTCACCGCTCATCGCCGCGCCTCCCCGATCCCGAGCATCGCCCGCTTCTCGTCCAGCGTCAGGAAATCCGCCGCGGTGACGGAGGCCCACAATTGCGCGCGCTCCTCCGCCAGCGCCGGCACATGGTCGAGGTCGACCGCCAGCGCCGCCCCCTCGAACCAGCCCGCCAGCCCCTGCGCCAGGCCCCGCAGCAGCGTGTCGGCGAGCGGCAGCACCGTCAGGCGCCACAGGGCCCGGTTCGCCTCGCGATAATTCGCATAGGTCGCATCGCCGGGCAGGCCGAGCAGCATCGGCGGCACGCCGAAGGCGAGCGCGATGTCGCGCGCCGCCGTCGCCTTCAGCCCGACGAAGTCCATGTCGGCGGGCGACAGCGACAGCGCCTGCCATTTTAGCCCGCCTTCCAGCAGCATCGGCCGCCCGGCATTGCCCGCCCCCGCGAATCCCGCCTCCATCTCCGCCTTCAGCCGGTCGAACTGGTCCGCCGACAGGGCCGATCCGTCGCCGGGATCGTAGACCAGCGCCCCGGACGGCCGGGCGGCATTGTCGAGCAGCGCCTTGTTCCACCGTGCCGCCGCATTGTGGATCGCGATCCCCGGCGCGGCGACGCCCAGGCACCCCATGCCGTAATGGTCGTCGAGCGGATTGAAGCTGCGGACGTGGATCACGTCCGGCCGTGGCCCCTCGGCCGTCAGCCGCGCCACCCGCTCGCCCACGCGATAGCGATAGGCGGCGGGCCAGCCGCCGGCGTCGACCTCGACCGACACGCGCTCGGGCCGCAGCGCATAAAGCGCGACCGCGCCGCCCTCCGGATCGCGCAGCACCTGCACATAGGCGTTGCCGTGCAGCAGCAGCTGCGCCGCCGCGGTCTCCAGCAGCGCCTGTCCGCCGTCGCGCGCGGCGACCATGGCGGCGAGCGCGGGCGCCGACGCGACCAGCGGCGCGCCGCCCACGGCCTCGGCGATCAGCTTGACCGCGCGCTGCGCGATCGGATTGCCGGCAAAGCCCTCGCGCAATTGCGCCTCATAGGACCGGGGCCACGTCCCCGCCTCCATCGGTCCCGCGCCACGCGCCAGTGCCGGGCGCGCGCCGTCGCGCGTCCGTTTTCCGAACAACCGCATCCCATCTCTCCTGGCTCTCGACCTTCCGGCCGGCGGGCGGACGATCAAAGTCGCGCCGCGCAACTCCGTCGCGATCCGGCCCCCGCCCCCACCCTCCGCTCACGCAGCATATCCTGGCTGGGCGGCCGCATGGGGGTGAGGGCCGGTACCGCGCCGATCCGGCTTTGCTGGATCGCACTTTAGACGCGCCGTACCCCCGCCTGCGTCTTCTGCCCCAGCATCAGGGCGGTGACCGCCCAGACGAGCGCATCCGCCCGATCGGGCGAATGTCCCGGCCCCTGGTAGCCGCCGCCGGCGACCAGGCCGCACATTTCATCCTCCAGCGCCGGAAAGCGGCCGCAATGCCGGACCTTGCCGCGTTCGTAGAGCGCCGCGACCGGTTCTGCCCGGGCGGCCTTGCCGCGGCTGGCGCGCACCAGCCTGACCGGCAGCGTCACGTCCGCCGCGAGCAGCACCGACCGCACCATCGCACCGCCCTGGTTCGCCTCCGCCACCACGCGATCCGCGCCGTGCCGCGCGGCGCAGGCCGCGACCGCGCGGGCCCAGCTCTCCGGCGACCCGCCGGCGACGCTCGCATCCTCCAGCACATGGCCGATACCGTCCCCGTCCAGCGCGACCGCGACGATCCCGCAGGCGTCGCCGCCGCTCTGTCCGTCGCCGGCGGGCGGGTCGACGCCGACGACGACGCGTACCGGCGCGGGCCGCTCCCCGCTCGCCGCCGCGTCGAGCAGCGCGCGCGTCCACAGCGCGCCGGGGATATCGTCGATCATCTCGCCGTCCAGTTCCTGGCGGCCGAGCGTCGTGCCGCCATAGGTGTCCTCGACCTGCTCGACGAAGGCGCGCGGCAGATAGGCATTGTCGCGCGTCCGTCCCCGCGTCTCGACGAGGCCCCGGCTGCGCATCACGCGCCGCATCAGGGCGGTCGGGCGCGGCGTCGTCGTCACCACCACGCGCGGATGCGCGCCGCGCCGCATGCCCATCATCAGATTGTCCCAGGCGGCGTCGCCACGGCGCCATTTGGCCAGCTCGTCGCACCAGGCCGCATCATGCTCCGGACCACGCAATTGGTCGGGCGCATCGGCCGAATAGACATAGGCGACCGCGCCGCCCGGCCAGCGCACTTCGCCCCTGTGTTGCAGAAAGCGCGGCGCCTTGTTGAACCGTGCCACCGCCCGCAGCCCGCTCGGCCCGTCGATCATCACCCGGCGGACATCCTCGGCGGTCGCGCCGACCAGTGCGATCCGCGCATCGTCGTTGCCGACGGCCACCGCCGTCACCCATTCCGCGCCGGCGCGCGTCTTGCCGAACCCGCGGCCCGCGCGGATCAGCCAGATGCGCCAGAGCGCATCGGGGGGCGGCGCCTGGCCGGGCTGCGCCCAGCCGCCGACCCAGCGCTCCAGCAACTCCCGCTGCATCGGCCTGGTCAGGCTGCGGACAAGCGCGCGTCGCTCGTCCTCGGGAAGGGCGGCCAGCGCGGCGATGATATCGACGCTTGCTTGCGGCGGCCGTTCGCCATCACCCGCCATCACGCCTCCCCCTGCCGCGTTCGCGCCGCGGCGATCACCGCCAGCTTCTTGAGGATCGCGTCATCGGTTTCGTCGCGCGTTGCGACGACCGGCTTGATGCCGCCCGCCTTCGCCCGGCCGTCGCGGCGCGCGCGATACAGGGTCAGCAGCTTGATGCCGCCGTCCCAGTCGACGGGTCCGACACAATCAGGATCGTCCGGCGCGATGGTGTCGTCGCCGCCGCCCCGCAACACATGGCCGAGCAGCCGCGTCTCGAGCAATTGATATCCCGCATCCAGCGCCTTCGCCCAAGCCTGAGCGAAGGCCGTGTTGGTGCGACGACGGTGGTGCACCTGCGTCGGTGTCACGCCGATCGCGCGGGCGGAGGCCGCGACGTTGCAGCTGCCCGCCAGGTGGCTGAGGAAGGCCTCCGTCATCTGGCGATTCCAGCGGATCCACTGTCCGCGCCGCCGCATCGCGGTCGAACCGGCCTGCGTCTCGTCCTGCGCCATGTCGCCTCTCCTGTCGCTTGCGGCTGCGCATCCCGGGCCGGAGGGTTCCGCCGTCCCGGTGGTCTTGCGCTGAGGGATCGAGGCGGGACGGCACCACCGGCTCCGCTGCCGCACCTCGTCGATGTTCCTGTTTTGTGCCATAACAGCGTGACGATGTCAAGCGCAATGTGCCAGATAGGTTATATTTTGGAACAGCAGAGGGTTGGCGGGCAGTGTCGGGCTGCGACGCAGGACTCCGGGGACCTCTTCGCCCTCCGTCGCCGCTTGCATGCCGTCGACAGGACGCGCGCCTCCCTGCTCGGCGATCACGAAGCGCCGGGCGGCGCGATGGTCGGCATGGACCTATCGGTGAGCCGGAAAGGGTTACCGTCCTCCCTGGCGGACGATCGCGACCGTGGGTTCGGCGACATCCGTCCCGACCGTCGCTGATTAAACGCGCGTCCGCTCAGACGCTTCGGGATCGGAAAGCGGCTGCAGGACCGTCGCCAGCGTCATCGACTCGCGACTCGCCGCGGCGGGCGAGGCGAAGATCGCAGCGCGTCTCAGTGCTGCGCGGGTTTTTCGCCGTTCGTGCCTGCCGAACCGCGCGGGACGATCCGCCGCCACCATTGGGCCAGACGCCGCGCCAGTCCGGCGTCTTCCGCCGGTTGGGTCACGATACCGGCATGGTGCGCCTGGGCGGCACCATCACGCGTCGCGCGGTCGCGCAGCGGCTGCTCGCCGGGATAGGGGATGTGCGACAGGTTGATCATCAGGCCCGTCACGTCGCGTCCCAGCGTATCGTGGTTTTCGGCATTATAGGTCTCACGCAGCGCGCGACCGACGGGATAGAGCCGTCCGTCCTGCGCCGCCTTCAGCGCGTCCTCGTCCTGATGCCGTTCGTCCATGGGACACCCCTGCGTCTCCGGGGCGATCAACGAACGGCGGCATCAAGGGTTCACGCGACGATCAAGGCGCGCGTCGCGATCGTGTCAGGCCGCGACCGCATCCTCGTCGGGCGTGTCGGTCACGGCGTCGCCGCTGCCGTAGCAACGGTCGAGGTAATGGTTGGCGATGATGTAGTGCGCGCGCACCGCCATGGGATGCACGGCGCGCTGGGCGAGCTCCAGCTCGGTCTCCGCCCGGTCGTAGAAATAGCTGCTATCGTCCTGCATCGTTCGTACATTTCGTTGGAAGTCAACGATTTGGCGACACCTGCCCTGCGGGCGGCGGCGCGACCATCACGTGCGTTGAAGGCGAATATGGGACGCACGGCGTCCCGGCACGTCAGCGGTGTCGGCTTACCCCGTCCGCAACCTTCGCCCAGGCGGCGATCTCGTCGTCGAAGTGGCGATCGACCGTCAGGTCGCCCGCTTGCCCCGAGTCGGGGTCGACCGCGATCGAGCCCGACCATTCCCAGGTGGCGTTGCCCGACAGCTGCACCATCGCATCGCGCGCGACGCGGGCGCGGACCAGGCCGCCCTTGTTGAACACCGTGATCGGCGCGTCATAGCCCAGCCGCCCGGTCAGGCAGGCGGCGAAGCTCGATGCCGCCATCGCGCTGCCGCAGCTGTCGGTAAGGCCGACGCCGCGTTCGAAGGTGCGCACGAACAGGTCGGGTCCACGCACCTCGACGAAGGACACGTTGGCGCGATGGGGCAGCCAGTCGGGCGCGGCCTCGCATGCGGTGCCGATCGCGACCAGTTCCGCCTCGTCGACGGCATCGACGAAGGCGACCAGGTGCGGATTGGGCATCGTCACCGCCGTGAACCGCCTGTCGCTGCCCAGCGGCGGCACGGGCGCGTCGACGATCCGGTCGTCGTCGATGCCGTGCATCGGCCAGTCGGCGAGGCTCAGGCCCGCCGGTCCCGCCGTTTCCCGGATCGTCACGACACCGGGCGCCACCGCCGCGTCGCGCTCTACCATCGCGATCGACGTCTTGAGCGACACCAGCGCGCTGTCGCGGTCGGTCGCCTCGAAGCCCAGCCGCGCGACGCAGCGCAGCCCGTTCAGGCACGTCTCCGCCTCGCTGCCGTCCGCGTTGAACATGCGCATCGCGAAATCGGCGCCGTCGCGCCCCGGCGCCAGCAGCAGCAGGCCGTCGCCGCCCACCGGCCCGCGCCGGTCGGCCAGCGCGCGCGCGACCTGCGCCCACACCCGGTCGCTCAGGATCAGATGCCGCGCGTCGATCAGCGGAAAATCGTTACCGGACCCATGGCACTTCACGAACTCGAAACGCACGACTTGCCTACCCCACAAGGCGGCTCGCGCCGCCGCACCCTCTCCTCCGGTCCCCGCTCAACGCGCGGCGCCCGTCGCCGTTCCCCTAGCGGATATCAGGGCAGCCGGTAATGGCCTGCCAGCCGGTCCAGCGCCAGCGTCAGCACGAGGCGCCCGGCGCGCGCCGGCCAGCCCAGCGCCTTCTCCGCCGCCGGCAGCGCCTCGCCCGCGCATATCACCCGCCACGCGACGTCGGACAGGCCCGGTCCCAGTTCGGTCACCGCGGCGTCGAACCGCCGCTTCGCCGCGATCTGCGCCGCCGCCGGATCCAGTCCCCCACCGCCGCCGCCGTCGACGCGGACGCCGTCCCAGCCCATCGTCACCCGTGGCGCCAGCGCCGCGCGCTCATAATCCTGCCGCAGCCGCTCGCCCGCCTCGCACTGGCGCGCGTCGACCAGCCCGCGCGCACGCAGCCAGCCCAGCGGCGATTCCGCCACGTTCACCGTCACCCGTCGCCCCGACGCCAGCCGCGCCTCAAGAAGATCCCGTCGCATCCGCCTCGCCTCCCGATGTACCCGAATCGCATGGCGGGGCTTGCCACGGCCCATGGTTTGTAGGAAAGCATAAAAACCTATCTGGTTAGGAAAGCTCGATGATTACCGCCATCCGCGACGTTCGCCGTGCCAAGGGCCTGACGCTGGAGGAGGTGGCGCGCCGCTGCGTGCCGCCGACCACGGCGCAGACGATCGGACGGCTGGAGATGGGGACCCGGACCGTCTCCGTCGGCTGGCTCAATCGTATCGCCGCCGCGCTGGAGGTCGAGCCAGCCGCGCTGGTGACGCTGCCCGACCGGCCGGCACTCCCCGTGGTCGCGACGCTGGGGCCGGAGGGGGCCGCCCCGCTGCGCCGGCCGCAGACCATCGCGGTGCCTCCCGCGCCGGCCGGAGGCGTCGCGATCACCATCTCGGGCGGGATCGGCGATTATCGCGCAGGCGACGAATTGTGGTGCGCGATGCTCGCCCCCGATGCCTTCGCCACCGCGCTGCTGCACGACGTGCTCGCGCCGCAGCCCGCGGGCGACATGGCGTTCGGCCGGCTGCTCGCGATCGAGGCGGGCGCGGTCTATCTGCTGCCGCTCACGCCCGGCGCGAAGCCCGTCGCGGTCGAGCACCCCAAGTGGATCGCACGGCCCGTCCGCCTCGTCCGCGCGCTCTAGGAATGCTTGCACGCATGCGGTGCCGGCCCTCACCCCCACCCGGCCGCCCATCCAAGATACGCTGTGTGGGCGGCCGGGTGGGGTGAGGGCGGTACCACCCCATCAAGGCGTGCAATCGCACGTCAGGGCGCCACATTCCCAATCCGGCGCGTCTCTGCTACGGGCGCGCGCATGCTCAACCTCAACGGCATCACCGTGCGCCTCGGCGGCCGCACGATCCTCGACAATGCGTCCGCCGCGCTGCCGCCGGGCAGCCGCGTCGGTCTGATCGGCCGCAACGGCGCGGGCAAGTCGACGCTGGTGCGCGTCATCGCAGGCCTGCTCGAACCCGACAGCGGCACCGCCGCGATGCCGCGCGGCAGCCGGCTGGGCTATATCGCGCAGGAAGCGCCGTCGGGCACCGCGACGCCGTTCGACACCGTGCTCGCCGCCGACACCGAACGCGCCGCGCTGATGGCGGAATCGGAAACCTGCGAGGATCCGGACCGGCTGGGCGACGTCTACGAGCGGCTGATCGCGATCGACGCCTATACCGCGCCGGCCCGCGCCGCGCAGATCCTGCTCGGCCTCGGCTTCGACGAGGACATGCAGCAGCGCCCGCTCGACAGTTTCTCGGGCGGGTGGAAGATGCGCGTCGCGCTCGCCGCGCTGCTCTTCTCGCAGCCCGACCTGCTGCTGCTCGACGAACCGTCGAACCACCTCGACCTCGAGGCGGTGATGTGGCTGGAGGATTTCCTGAAGAGCTACAGGGCGACGATCGTCGTCGTCAGTCACGAGCGCGACTTCCTCAACAATATCGTCGACCACATCCTCCACCTGCAGGGCGGCAAGATCACGCTCTACCCCGGCGGCTACGACAGTTTCGAACGCCAGCGCGCCGAGCGGATGGCGCAGCTCGCCGCCGCGCGCGCGAACCAGGACGCGCAGCGCGCCAAGCTGCAGGATTACATCGCCCGCAACTCCGCGCGCGCCTCGACCGCCAAACAGGCGCAGAGCCGGCAGAAGATGCTCGCCAAGATGCAGCCGATCGCGGAAATGGCGAACGATCCGTCGCTGTCCTTCGACTTCCCCGACCCCAGCCCGCTGCGCCCGCCGCTGATCACGCTCGACCTCGCCAGCGTCGGCTATGCCGACGTGCCGATCCTGAAGCGGCTCAACCTGCGCATCGACCCCGACGACCGCATCGCGTTGCTGGGCCGCAACGGCAACGGCAAGACGACGCTCGCCCGCCTGCTCGCCGCGCAGCTGGCGCCGATGGAGGGCGACATGGCCGCGTCGGGCAAGATGAAGGTCGGCTATTTCACCCAATATCAGGTCGAGGAACTCGACGGCGACGACACGCCGCTCGCGCACATGACCCGCGTGATGAAGGACGCCAGCCCGGCGGCGGTCCGCGCGCAGCTCGGCCGGTTCGGCTTCTCCGGCGACCGCGCGACGGGGCAGGTCGGCAAGATGTCGGGCGGCGAGAAGGCGCGGCTCGCGCTCGCGCTCATCACGCGCGACGCGCCGCACCTGCTTATCCTCGACGAGCCGACCAACCACCTCGACGTCGACGCGCGCGAGGCGCTGGTACAGGCGTTGAACGGCTATACCGGCGCGGTCATCCTCGTCAGCCACGATCGCCACATGGTCGAGTTGACCGCCGACCGCCTCGTCCTCGTCGACCAGGGCACCGCGCGCGAGTTCGACGGCAGCCTCGACGATTACATCGCCTTCATCCTGGCCGGTGACGACAAGCCCGCCGAACCCAAGGTGAAGAAGGAGAAACTGTCGAAGGAAGCGATCGCCGCCGCACGCGACGCGGAAAAGGCGCGCAAGAAGGCGATCCGCGACGCGGAAGCCGAAACCGCCAGGCTCACCGCGGAACGCAATGCGGTCGATGCGGCGATGTTCGATCCGAAGCAGGCGACGCCGACGCTCGCGAAGCTGACGATGACCGAATTGATGAAGCGGCGCGCCGATCTGCAGGAGCGTATCGACGCGGCCGAACTGCGCTGGCTGGAGGCGAACGAGGCGCTGGAGGCGGCGGCCTAGAGCCTGATCCAAGTGCGTGGAAGCGGTAGCGGACCGGGCGATCGCCGCCGCCGGCCCGACGCGCATCCGGTCGACCCGCACGAGGGTGCCGGTCGGATCGCCGCCGACGACGAAGCCCGGCCGGGCATGGAAAGGCCGCGCCCCGCGTCCATGTCGGCGGCCGGCCCGATCGCCACCATGACTGGACGGTTCGTACGAGCGGCGGGCGATACCGTCGTCCCCCTCTCGCCGGCACCGATATGGTTAACGCAGCCGTTCCCCGCTATGCAGGCGATTGCCATCGGGATCGGCGACGACGAAGGCGCGCTGGCCGTACTCCTGTGGCTTCAGATCCTTCGCGATCCGTGCTCCGGCAGCGGCACATCGCGCCGCCAGCGCTGCTGCATCGCTGACGAACAGGTGCAGTACGTTGGCGGTCGTCTGCCGGCAGGGGCGGCGGTGCGCATGCCGATGGCGGAAGCAGTGTCCCGACCGTAGGCGTGACCAGCCTCCTTCGCGTGTCGACGATAGGCGCCCCCTGCCTCTGCTTGATGAACGAAAGTTTCGTTGCGGCCGCTTCCATGACAGCCGATGGAGCGGCGCATGGCCATGCGTTTCTCGTCCGACCTCGCGCGTCTGTCCTGCGTCGCGGCACTGGCGCTGGCAGGTTGCGCGGCGCAACCGCGTGGCACCGGTCTGCTGGACAGGATGGCGAAGGTCCGGGCCGGCCGGTCGCCGGTCGAACGGCGGGCCGCGATGGTGCGCGACATCCGCGCCGACATCCGCGCCGCCGATCCCACTGCCGACACACCCGCGCTCGAACGCGCGCTCGCGGCGATCGCGATCATCCCGCGCGAGAGGTTCGTGGCGCCGGGCGGCCGTGCTGCCGCCTATGTCGATCTGCCCCAGGACATCGGCTACGGCCAGACGATCTCCGATCCCTATGTCGTCGCCGTGATGACGGCCCAGCTCGACCTGCCGGCTGACCGGAGCGCCAATGTGCTCGATATCGGCACGGGCTCCGGCTATCAGGCTGCGGTACTCGCGCATGTCGCCCACCAGGTAGCCTCGGTCGAGATTGTCGAACCGCTGGCGCACAGCGCAGACGAACGCATTCGCCGAATGGGTTACACGAACATCGACATCCGGGCAGGCGACGGCTTTCTGGGGTGGCCCGAGCATGCGCCGTTCGACGGGATCGTCGTCGCCGCCAGCGCAGCGGCCGTGCCGCAGCCGCTGATCGACCAGCTCAGGGTCGGAGGCCGGATCGTCATGCCGATCGGCGCGACCGACACCGCCACGCAATTGCTGCGCATGACCAAGCGCCCCGACGGAACCCTCGACCGTTGCCGGCTGGGGCCCGCATTGTTCGTGCCGTTTACCGGTGGCCGCGTGAAACCGTTCGCCGCACACGGTTTGACCGACCGTACGATCCCCTTATGCTATAAGGCACCAATCGTCGGGATCGTCTAAGGCAACGATCCATCAAATCTGGGTCGACGCGGCACCGGCCTCCGCTCGCTGATCGGGCCCTGACACAAGGGGATAGGCAACGGGCCGGTTGCCATAAAATCTTCGATTCGCAACCTATGGACTGCGGATTAGGGTTAGCAACCGGATCGTTGCCGATCGGTCGGATTCATGCAACACGTCGGTTGCCATGCCAAGTTCCAGCCCAGCAGACATCTTCGCCGCGCTTGGCGACCCGACGCGGCTGGCGCTGCTCGTCGCGCTGCGGAGCGGCGGCACGCGCTCGATTGCCCGTCTCGCCGCGACGAGCGCCATGACGCGGCAAGCGGTCACCAAGCATCTCAAGATCCTGGAACGCGTCGGTCTGCTTCGTGTGGAGCGAAGCGGCAGGGAAACGCACTTCATCTATCGCCCGGAGGCGCTTGACGGCGCCCGCGCCTATCTGGACGCGATCGGCGGCCGATGGTCTGACGTCGGAAGCGCGGTCCGCTCGGCTAGAGTGTGATCCACGTGCGTGGAAGCGGTACCGGCCATCGCCGATCCAGCTTTGCTGGATCGCACGTTAGAGGCTGACAGAGGTCCGCCAGGCGCCCGCGCACGGTTCGCATGCGGGGTGGCGATGCCGACGCCGCGACCGGGCCGGTATCGCCGGACCGGACGTCAGGCCTGTTCGCCCTCGTCCCCGCCTTCGTCCGCACCCTCCGCGGGACGCTCGTACCAGGCTTCGACCTCTCCGCTCAGCTTGAGCGTCAGCGGACGGCCGTGGCGATCGACCTTCTTGCCCAGCGCGACGCGGATCCAGCCTTCCGAGATCGAATATTCCTCGACATCGCGCCGCTCGTTGCCCTTGAAACGGATGCCGATGCCGCGCTCCAGCTTGGGCTGGTCGAAATAGGGGCTCGACGGGTCGGTGGACAGGCGGTCGGGGGGCGTATCGGTCATGGCGCTGCGCTTAGCGGGATGGCGCCACCCGCTCCACAAAAAAAGGCGGCGCCGGACGAACCGGCGCCGCCTCCCCGGTTAACCTGGGGACCGCTGGCCTCAATAGCCGTAGTAATAGTCGCGATAGACGACCGGCGGCGGGGGCGGCGGCGGCGCGTAATACCGCTCCTGGTAATAGACCCGCGGCGGCGGCGGCGGCGCGTCGTAATAATAGCGACGGTCGTAATAATAGCGGGGACGGTTGGAATCGGCGATCGCCGCGCCGATGCCCAGGCCGACGATGCCGCCGAGCAGCGCGCCCGCCGCAACATTGCCGCCCCGATCATAATGGCGATAGCCGCCGTAGCCGCCATAACGGCCCCAACGCTGCGCCTCGGCCGGTGCCGCCGCGCTCAGTGCGGTCGTCGCAAGGGCGACGCCGAGGCCTACCTTCTTCAACAAGCCGTTCATTGCTCGAACCTCCTCATACTCACAAACGCCCGGTCCGCCTCTGTTGAACGCACAAGGGTGCGAGCGTGTTTCCGGTCTATGGCCGAGTCGCGCTGAACCGATCCGGAATGGCGCGTTAAGCCGCTGTTTAGGCGCGCTGCATTCACAAAGCGGACACATTCCGCGGCTAGCCGGGCGCGACGCCAGGGGGGCGGGACCATCGACAGACGTGCGGAGACGGCGCCGGGAACGGCGCGGACGAGACGGCACGGCCACGCCTCCTTTGCCGAATCATCAAAGGGGACCTTCGTGACCAATCGTCATCTTCTGAAAGCCATGCTGCTCGTCGGCGTCGCCGGCGCCGCCTCGCCCGCCCTCGCGCAATCGACGACCGCACCCGCACAGGCCGGTGCGACCGACCCGTCGGTCGAAACCGCCTCGACCGATGCGGGCGAAGTGGGCGACATCGTCGTCACCGCGGAACGCCGCGCGGAGAATTTGCAGCGCGTGCCGCTGTCGGTCGCCGTCGTCGGCGGCAGCGACCTGCGCGCCTTCCAGTCGGGCGGCGAGGATACGCTGGCGCTGTCGGGTCGCGTCCCCGGACTCTATGCGGAAACCACCACGGGCCGCATCTTCCCGCGCTATTATATCCGCGGTCTCGGCAACATCGATTTCTACCTGGGCGCCAGCCAGCCCGTATCCATCATCCAGGACGATGTCGTTCTCGAGCATGTCGTGCTCAAGTCCAATCCCGTCTACGACGTCGCCCAGGTCGAAGTCCTGCGCGGTCCGCAGGGATCCTTGTTCGGCCGCAACACGACCGCCGGCATCATCAAGTTCGACACGATCCGTCCGACGCAGACCTGGCAGGGGAGAATGTCTGCCTCCGCCGGCGAGTACGGCACCTTCACCTATGACGCGGGCGTCGGCGGTCCGATCGTCACCGACAAGGTGGCGATCCGCCTGTCGGGCCTGATCCAGCATCGCAACGACTGGGTCGACAACGTCTTCACCGGCTCGAGCCCCGACGGCACGACGACGCCGCTCCGCAACGCGATGGGCGGCTTCACCGAAAAGGACGCGCGCCTCCAGATCCTGCTGACGCCGACGGACCGCTTCACCGTCAACGTCTCCGGCCATGCGCGCGGCTATGAGGGCACCTCGACGCTGTTCCATCGCGCCGCGCTGGTGAAGGGCTCCAATTCGGTCGATGCCGAGCCGCGCGACCGCGTCGCCTATGACGAGGCGCAGAACAACCCGCAGAATTACGACACCTACGGCTGGTCGGTGAACGCCGCCTACGACTTCGGCGCGGCGACGCTGACCTCGATCAGCGCCTATGAGACGACCTCGGGCTTCAGCCGCGGCGATACCGACGGCGGTGCGGCGGCCAATTATCCGGTCGGCGGCCGCGCCAATGGCTTCGGCCAGAGCCAGGGCAACATCCGCGACCTCGACCAATATACGCAGGAGGTGCGCCTCGCCTCGCCCGGCGACCAGCGCTTCACCTGGCAGTTCGGCGGCTTCTACTTCAACCAGAAGGACACGACGGACTTCTACCAGCGGGCCTATTTCCTGCTGAAGCCGGACGTCAACGGCACGCTGCCTAATCCAAACAACTGGGTGCGGCTGCGCGACAACAACACCAGCTGGGCCGCCTTCGGCCAGGCCAGCTTCAAGGTGACGCCAGACTTCACCATCACCGCCGGCGCGCGCGAGACGAACGACACGAAGAAGACCGCGCTGGTCAAGACCGCGAACACGATCGCCAACGTCTCGACCTATGGCGGCCGTCGCTACGTGCGCCTGTCCGACACCACGCCGAGCTGGGACGTGTCGGCGCTCTACCAGGTCGATCCGGAAAACAGCGTCTATGCCCGCGTCGCGCGCGGTTTCCGCGGCCCGACGATCCAGGGCCGTTCGGCGGTGTTCAACTCCGATTTCACCACCGCGAACAGCGAGACGATCACCTCCTATGAAATCGGCTCGAAGGGCATCTTCCTCGACGGTCGCCTGCGGCTCAACACCGCGCTGTTCACCTACACCGTCGACGACATCCAGCTGAACGGCAACGACATCAACGGCAACGGCGTGCTGTTCAACGCCAACAAGGCGCGCGCCTGGGGCATGGAGCTGGACGCGGAATTCCGTCCGGTGCGCAACCTGGCGATCACGCTCGGCGCCAGCGCGCTCAAGTCGAAGATCGAGGACAGCCGCGTCTATGCGCAGGTCTGCCAGCTCAACGGCGTCGTCGTGTGCACCGTGCTCGACCCGACGATCAAGGTCGGCGCCAACACCTTCGCGCAGATCGACGGCAACCCGCTGCCCAACGCGCCGAAGTGGAACCTCAATGCCACCGCGCGCTACGACGTGCCGCTCGCCAATGGCGGGAAGCTGTTCGCCGCGACCGACTGGAACGTCCAGGGCTATACGAACTTCGTCCTCTATCGGACGAAGGAGTTCTACGCGGACGGCAACTTCGAGGGTGGCCTGAAGATCGGCTACACCACGCCGGACAATGCCTATGAGGTCGCCGCTTTCGCGCGCAACATCACCAACCAGAAGAACCTGAAGGGCGTGATCGAGAACTACATGGCCGCCGTCTTCAACGAGCCCCGCATCATCGGCGTCTCGCTGAGCGGCCGGTTCAAGTAAGAGCTTAGCTTACTCTGCTTTGCCGTCCATCCACCGTTACTCAAACGCGACGGCGTGTGTGTTTGGGGAACGGTGGATGGACGGTACGACGCCCGCACCGCGGGGTAGCGAAAACTCCGAACGCTGCCCTCCCGGGGCATGAAAAAAGGGCCGGTGGATCGCTCCACCGGCCCTTCCTTTTGGCCGAAGCCCGAAGCCGTCAGGCCGCCTGCTTCGCCCGGCTGGCGCGCTTGCGCTCGTGCGGGTCGAGGTAGCGCTTGCGCAGCCGGATCGACTTGGGCGTGACTTCGACCATCTCGTCATCGTCGATATAGGCGATCGCCTGCTCCAGCGTCATCTTCTTCGGCGGGGTCAGGCGGATCGCGTCGTCCTTGCCGCCGCTGGCGCGGAAGTTGGTCAGCTGCTTCGCCTTCATCGGATTGACCTCGAGGTCATCCGTCTTGGCGTTCTCGCCGATGATCATGCCCTCGTACAGCGCCTCGCCGTGGCCGACGAACAGGATGCCGCGCTCCTCGAGCGGCCCCAGCGCATAGCCCTGCGCCTCGCCGGCGCCATTCGAGATCAGCACGCCGTTCTTGCGGCCTTCGATGTTGCCCTTGTGCGGGCCGTACTTCTCGAACAGCCGGTTCATGATGCCGGTGCCGCGCGTGTCCGACAGGAACTCGCCGTGATAGCCGATCAGGCCGCGGCTCGGCGCGGAGAAGGTGATGCGCGTCTTGCCGCCGCCCGACGGCCGCATGTCGGTCATCTCAGCCTTGCGCTGGTTCATCTTGTCGACGACCGTGCCCGAATATTCGTCGTCGACGTCGATCACGACGGTCTCGTACGGCTCGGTCCGCTTGCCGTCCTCGTCCTCGCCGAACAGCACGCGCGGGCGGCTGATGCCCAGTTCGAAGCCTTCGCGGCGCATCGTCTCGATCAGCACGCCCAGCTGCAGTTCGCCGCGGCCAGCGACCTCGAAGCTGTCGCGATCCTCGCTCTCGGTCACCTTGATCGCGACGTTCGATTCCGCTTCGCGCATCAGGCGGTCGCGGATCATGCGGCTCGTCACCTTGCTGCCCTCGCGACCCGCCATCGGCGAATCGTTGACGGCGAAGCGCATCGACAGCGTCGGCGGATCGATCGGCTGCGCCTTGATCGGGGTCGAGACGCTGATGTCGGCGATCGTGTTGGCGACCGTCGCGATGGTCAGGCCGGCGAGGCTGATGATGTCGCCCGCCTGCGCTTCCTCGACCGGCACGCGCTCCAGCCCGCGGAACGACATGATCTTCGACGCGCGGCCCGTCTCGATGACGTTGCCGTCGGCGTCGAGCGCGTGGATCGCCTGGTTGAGCTTGAGCGTGCCGGTGTTGACGCGGCCCGTCAGGATGCGGCCCAGGAAGTTGTCGCGGTCGAGCAGCGTCACCAGGAAGCTGAACGGCGCGTCGACGTCGACCTTCGGCTCGGGCACGTGGCTGACGATCAGCTCGAACATCGGGGTCAGCGTGCCCTCGCGCGCGTCCATGTCGGTCGAGGCATAGCCGTTGCGACCCGACGCATAGAGCACGGGGAAGTCGAGCTGCTCGTCGTTCGCGTCGAGCGACACGAACAAGTCGAACACCTCGTCCAGCACTTCCTGGATGCGCGCGTCGGCGCGGTCGACCTTGTTGACGACGACGATCGGCTTCAGGCCCAGCGCCAGCGCCTTGCCGGTGACGAACTTCGTCTGCGGCATCGCGCCTTCCGACGAATCGACGAGCAGGATGACGCCGTCGACCATCGACAGGATGCGCTCCACCTCGCCGCCGAAGTCGGCGTGGCCGGGCGTGTCGACGATGTTGATACGCGTGCCCTGCCATTCGACCGACGTCGGCTTGGCGAGGATGGTGATCCCGCGCTCCTTTTCGAGGTCGTTCGAATCCATCGCGCGTTCCTCGACGCGCTGGTTGTCGCGGAAGGTGCCGGACTGGCGGAACAGCTGGTCGACGAGCGTGGTCTTGCCGTGATCGACGTGCGCGATGATCGCCACGTTGCGGAGGCTCATGGGAAATCCTGATCGGGAAGAGGGAAGTTCGCGCGCCCATAGCGGATTTGTTGCGCCGCGGGAAGGGCGGGCGGCGGACCCGGGTGCGGCGGGGTCGTGGGAGGACGCCGGGCGATCGGACAGGCCGTGACGCAAGGCCATGTGACGCCGTCTCCTCCCGATCGCTTTGCCCTCGCACGGAAGCGGTTTCGACGCGGGCGGGCCGTCCACGTCGTCCATGTCCGCGCGTGCCTGTCCGCACGTACCTGTCCGCACGTGACCGGACGCCATGGCATCGCTATAAGCGTATTATTCGCATGACACACTTGAACCCCGCGCCGGCAACCGGCACATTGCGAAGGATGACCGGGCCGATGCCCGCTGGAGGACGACGATGGCCACTTCCGCCGACACGCTGACCGCGCAACCGGACCTGGTGCTGACCCCGCCCGATCCCGTGCCGACGGTGCAGGCGGAGCGTGCCGCCGGGCTGGTGCCAATCGACGACACCAAGAAGTCGCAGCTCGAGCAGCGCGTCGACACTTTCGTGCGCGACCTGGTGGCGGAGGACGTCAACAGCCCCGAATTCGGCAAGCGCGTCGATGCGATCACCGCGATGGGCGCGAAGGAGATCCGCGAGGCGGCGGGCCAGTCCAACCGCTTTCTCGATCGCCCGATCCGCGCGATGGACAAGGACACGGGCGTCGGCGCTGATCTGGCGCAGCTGCGTCGTGTGATCGAGGATCTCGATCCCGGTAAGAAGGGCGCGCTGTCGGGGCCGAAGAAGATCTTCGGCGTGATCCCGTTCGGGTCGAAGATGCGCGACTATTTCGACAGCTACAAATCGTCGCAGACGCATATCAGCTCGATCCTTAAGAGCCTGGCGTCCGGCAAGGACGAGCTGTTGATGGACAATGCCGCGATCGACACCGAGCGCGCCAATCTCTGGTCCGCGATGAGCCGGCTGGAGCAGATGATCCATCTGTCCAAGGCAATGGACGCGAAGCTGGAAGAGACCGCCAACGACCTCGACCACATCGATCCCGCCAAGGCTAAGGCGATCCGCGAGACCGCGCTGTTCTACACCCGCCAGCGCACGCAGGACCTGCTGACGCAGATGGCGGTGACGGTGCAGGGCTATCTGGCGCTCGACCTCGTCAAGAAGAATAACGTCGAGCTGATCAAGGGCGTCGATCGCGCCTCGACCACGACCGTGTCCGCGCTGCGCACCGCGGTGACGGTGGCGCAGGCGCTGACCAACCAGAAACTGGTGCTGGAAAGCATCACGCAGCTCAACACGACGACCGCGAACATCATCGATTCGACCGGCAAGCTGCTGCGCTCGAACACCGCCGCGATCCACGAGCAGGCCGCCGCCTCGACGATCCCGCTGGAGACGCTGCAGCGCGCGTTCCAGAACATCTACGACACGATGGACGCGATCGACACCTTCAAGGTCAAGGCGCTCGATTCGATGAAGACCACGGTCAACGCGCTCGGCAACGAGGTCGAGAAGTCGAAGGGCTATATCGCGCGCGCCGAAGGTGCCACGCAGGGGGCGCTGAAGGGCCCCGGCGACCAATATCGCCTGGAATCGTTGTAAGGCCGAGATGACCGAAGTCGACGAACAGATCGCCCGCGCGCGCGCCACGATGGCGCGGATCAGTGCGGATTACGGCGGGCAGGTGCGCGACCAGTATCGCGTCCACGGCAAGCGGCTGAAGCGGCGCGCGGTCAGCGCCGGGCGGCGGCTCGCGGTGATCGCGGCGGTCGACGCGGCGATCCTGATCACGGCGGCAATTCTGGGCATGATCTTTCCGCTCGGCATCTTCGGTGCGCTCGGCGTGCTTTTGCTGATGGTGGCGGCGACGTTGCTCATCGGCCTCGCCCCCGCCGCGCGGGCGCCGAGCGAACGCGCGCTGCGCGAGGGTGACATCAAGGCGCTGCCGGCGAAGACGGAGCGTTGGCTCGAGGCGCAGCGTCCCGCCCTGCCCGCGCCGGCGCGCGCGATCGTCGACCAGATCGGCCAGCGGCTCGAGACGCTGTCCCCGCAGCTGGGGCGGCTGGAGGGCCGCGACGAGGAAGCCTATGAGGTGCGGCGGTTGATCGGCGAGCAACTCCCCGCCTTCGTCAACGATTATGCCCGCGTGCCCGAGCCGTTGCGCAAGGTCGAGCGCAACGGTCGCACGCCCGATACCGAACTCGTCGCGGGCTTGCGTCTGATCGAGCAGGAGATCGCCGACATGACGCGGCGGCTGGCGCAGGACGATCTCGACAGCCTGTCGACCCGCGGCCGCTATCTCGAGGTGAAATACCGCGGCGATGAGCCTGCTCCGGACAATCGCCAGGGCTGAGACGCTCGGGGGTTGCGGATCGCGTTCATGATGTGTTCCATGCGCATCCCATGCGACTCGATGACGACCTGGTGGCCAAGGCGCTGAGCGCGCTCGATGAATCGGCGGCGCGCGCGCGCAGCGAAACGGTCGCGCCCGATTCGTTGCTGCGCTTCGTCCTCGCGTTCCTTCATGCCGCCATACCGCCGGGGCGCCGTGATCGCGGCCCCTTCGACGCGATGTGGCGGGCGATCACGCGCGGTTCGCCGTCCCCGGCACGGCAGCGCCGGGTCGCCGAGGCGCTGCGTGCCATCCGTGCGCAGATCGATGCGCCGGACACGCAGGTCGGCGCCACGCCGCGCGACGCGATGCTGGCGATGCTTCGTGACGGACAGACGGCGGATCGCCATCAGCAGGCGTGGGATTTGAGAGGGAAGGCCTGCCCGATCCAGCGGCCGATGCGCGATCGGTGGCCGGGCTCCTGAACCGCGGCGCGGATGGTGGGCGCTGACGGGTTCGAACCGCCGACCTACTCGGTGTAAACGAGCCGCTCTACCAGCTGAGCTAAGCGCCCCCGATTGCGGGTGTGACGGGCGATGCCAAAGCGGCGGCGTCCGCGCAAGCCCCGTCGCATCGCGGCGGCATCGATCAGCCCAAACTTCCCTCTACGCGGCGCGCCGCGACCATGTAGTTGCGCATCGCCTCCGACGCGCGCCGAGACAGGGCCATGAACGCCCGGCGACGGTCGGCGGGGTCGGGATGGCGCGCGAGCAATCCCAGATCCGTCATCTTCGCGATCCAGCGCAGCGCCGTGGTCGGCGCGACTGCAGCGGCGATGCACAGGCTCGATACGCTGACCTGCCGGTCCTCCAGCTCGGCCGCGTACAGGTCGAGCAGCATGTCCCATGCCGGATCCTCGAACAGGCCCTGTCCAAAGCCACCGAAGAACTTGCCGCGCAGGCGGCGCAGCTGGATCAGCCTGCGGACTTCGGTCGGCTCGACGGGCTCGCCGCCGCTGGTGGGGCCTGCGTCATAGCCGCGATGCCGGTCCGCCAGATCATAGGCATCGCCGCCCGGGCCGTGGTCGGCCCGCGCGAGCCGCGCCAGGATTTCCGCGATCCGCGCCACCTCGTCGTTGAGACGCTGCAACCTCACCCCGTCGTTCTCGCGCAGGCTGTCGCTCAGCATGGGCGGGCCGTGCGGATGGCCGGCCATGGCCAGCGCGAGGATGCGGTCGAAGGGTTCGGGGTCGCACAGCAGCGTGACCTCGGCGAGAGACAGTGCGGCGGCGACCTGGTCGAGCTGATCGCGTCCGAAGCTGAGGATCAGCGGCACGTCGAGCGCGACGGCAAAACCCTCGAGCCGCGCCAGCGCCAGATCGAGGACATCGGCTGCCACGCCGCGCGCCTCCGCCATGAGCAGCGGCGCGAGCATCGGTTCCGCCAGTCGGTGCGGCACATCGGCCCAGCCGATCCGCCGCAGCATCCGGCTCCCGGCACGCGCGATCGCCTGTTCGGCATCGCTCGCCATCGACGCCTCGGCGATCAGGAGCACCGGCCGTGTCGTCGTGGCATATCCCGTCGCAAGGCCGCTCGTCGTCATCGTCCCCCCATGACGATAGGATAGGTCCTTGATAAGCGGGTCAGCGTGCGGATTCCTCTCCGTTTCGGAGGGGAAGCTCGCCACGCCCGTCCGCGTGCGACCATTTTCCATCCATAACGGATGCGACGGCGATCAGTCCAAGCTTTTGACGATCTCCTCGACCATCTTCTTGGCATCGGCGAGCAACATCATCGTATTGTCGCGGTAGAAGACGTCGTTGTCGACGCCGGCATAGCCGACGCCCCCCATCGACCGCTTGACGAACAGCACCGTCTTCGCCTTTTCGACGTCGAGCACGGGCATGCCATAGATGGGGGATGACTTGTCCGTCTTGGCGGCGGGGTTGGTGACATCGTTTGCGCCGATGACGAAGGCGACATCGGTCTGGGCGAATTCGGCGTTGATGTCCTCCAGCTCGAATACCTCGTCATAGGGCACGTTCGCTTCGGCGAGCAGCACGTTCATATGCCCCGGCATGCGGCCCGCGACGGGATGGATCGCATATTTGACGCGGACGCCATGCGCCTTGAGCTTGTCGGCCATCTCGCGCAGCACGTGCTGCGCCTGCGCCACCGCCATGCCATAGCCGGGAACGATGACGACCTGCTCCGCCTGGCTCATCAGGAAGGCGGCATCCTCCGCCGAGCCTCGCTTCCACGGCCGGTCCACCTGCGCCGCGCCGCCGCCGGCGCCACCCGCATCCGCGCCGAAGCCGCCCGCGATGACGCTGAGGAAGCTGCGGTTCATCGCGCGGCACATGATATAGCTGAGGATCGCGCCCGACGATCCGACCAGCGCGCCGGTGATGATCATCGCGCTATTGTGCAACGTAAAGCCCATCGCCGCCGCCGCCCAGCCCGAATAGCTGTTGAGCATGCTGACCACGACCGGCATGTCCGCGCCGCCGATCGGGATGATGAGCAGGAAGCCGATCGCGAAGCTGAGCGCGGTGATCGTCCAGAATACCCAGGGGCTCTGGTCCTGCGTGAAATAGGCGACGAGCAACAGGATGGCGGCCAGCACGCCGAGGTTGAGGACGTGGCGACCGGGCAGCAGGATCGGCTTGCCGCCCATGTTGCCGTTGAGCTTCAGGAAGGCGATGACGCTGCCGGAAAAGGTGATGGCGCCGATCGCGACGCCGAGGCCCATCTCGATCCGGCTGACCTGATGGATGACGGCGAAGGGCCGACCGATCAGCGGCACGACGAGGTCGGCGATGCCGAATGCCTGCGGATTGAGATAGGCGGCGGCGGCGACCAGCACCGCGGCGAGGCCGACGAGGCTGTGGAAGGCGGCGACGAGTTGCGGCATCGCGGTCATCGCGATGCGGCGCGCGGTGGTGATGCCGATGACCGCGCCGATACCGATCGCGGCGAGGATTTCGAGGACGGTGAGCCAGTCGATCCGAAACCGCTCGCCGGAAAGCTTCGGATAGCCGTCGATAACGACGCTGCCCATGTCCGCCAGGGGCACATGCGTCACGAGCGTCGTCACCACCGCGATCGTCATGCCGATCATGCCGAATCGATTGCCGCGCTGGCTGGAGGTCGGCGACGACAGGCCGCGCAGCGCGAGGATGAAGCATATCCCGGCGATCAGATAGGCGAGCGCCGCGAACGAGCTGCCGGCGGTTGCGTGTTCCATCCTGTCCCCCTTGCCGTCATCCCGGCGGAAGCCGGGATCCACCGCGCCGCGAGCGCAAGTGGATGAGTGGACCCCGGCCCGCGCCGGGGTGACGCGTTCAGTGCTTCGCGGCGGCCGCCGGCCGGTCCTTCTTCTTGTACATGGCGAGCATCCGCTGCGTGACCGCGAAGCCGCCGAAGATGTTGATGCTGGCGAGCACGACGGCGGCAAGCCCCAGCCACTTCGCCACCGGCGACCCCGCCGCCGCCCCGGCGATCAGCGCGCCGACGATGATCACCGACGAGATCGCATTGGTCACCGCCATCAGCGGGGTGTGCAGCGCCGGCGTGACCGACCAGACCACGTAATAGCCGACGAAGCAGGCGAGCACGAAGATCGACAGGATCGCGACGAAGTCCATGGTTTCAGTCTCCTACCGATCGCACGGGCGCCGGCCCGGCTTTCCACGTCGGCGAATCGGGCGACCCGTCGCGCCGCTCTGCCGTCCCCACGCCTTCCCCTGGGTCGCAAGGCGGCATCGGGGGTCGGGACGGACGGTTCATGCGCCCAGCAGCCGGGGGTGAACCACCTGCCCGTCGCGCGTCAGGCGGATCGCATCGCCGATCTCCGCATCCAGCACGGGTCGCCCCGCCTCCTTGTCCCAGAAGGTCGACAGGAAGTTGTAGAGATTGCGCGCGAACAGCGCCGAGGCATCCGCCGCCAGGCGCGAGGGCACGTTGCGATGACCGACGATGCGGACGCCGTGCCGCTCGACGATCTCGCCCGGGACGGCGCCTTCGACATTGCCGCCCTGCTCGACCGCGAGGTCGACGATGACGCTGCCCGGCTTCATGCTCGCCACCTGCGCGTCGCTGATCAGCCGCGGCGCGGGGCGGCCTGGGATGAGCGCCGTGGTGATGACGATGTCCTGCCGGGCGATATGCGCGGAGACGAGTTCGGCCTGCGCCGCCTGATATGCCGGGCTCATCTCGCCGGCATAGCCCCCGGCGCCCTCGCCCTCGATGCCGGCGACATTTTCGACGAACACCGGCTTGGCGCCGAGGCTTAGGATCTGTTCCTTGGTCGCGGAGCGGACGTCGGTGGCGGAGACCTGCGCCCCCAGCCGACGCGCGGTGGCGATCGCCTGCAGCCCGGCGACGCCGACGCCCATCACGAACACCCGCGCGGCGCTGACGGTGCCCGCCGCCGTCATCATCATCGGAAAGGCGCGGCCATATGCCGCCGCCGCGTCGAGCACCGCCTTGTACCCCGACAGGTTCGACTGGGACGACAGGATATCCATGGACTGCGCGCGCGTGATCCGCGGCATCAGCTCCATCGCCAGCGCCTCCAGCCCCGCCGCCGCATAGGCGTCGACCCGGTCGCGCGCGCCGAAGGGGTTGAGCCCCGCGACGATCCAGGCGCCCGGCGACACGGCGCCGAGTTCCGCCGGGTCGGGTCCTTGCACGCCCAGGACGATGTCCGCCCCCGCCAGCGTCGCCCCACGGTCGCCGATGCGTGCCCCCGCCTCGGCATAGCCGGCATCGTCGTAGGAGGCGGCCGACCCCGCCCCCGATTCGACGGCGACCTCGGCACCGAGCGCACCGAATTTGCGGACGGTTTCGGGGGTCGCGGCAACGCGACGCTCGCCGTCTGCTCGTTCGCGGAGGACGGCGATCTTCATGGCGCGATCCTTACGCGATCAGCCAGATCACGAAGGCGGCGATGATCGCACACCCGACCGCGCCCCACTTCAGCATTCCGATGACGCTGCCATAGGTCGCCTCGTGCGCGTGCATGTCCCCGTTGCCGGCCATCCTCTGTTCCCTGGCTTGCACCCCTGCAGGGGTCGTTCTGGTCCGGAACGAACCCTGCCCGCAAAGCTCCGCCGCCGTCAAGCAGCGGCACGTGCGATGCGCTTAAGCCGACCTTTACCGTCGCCGGGCTAAGCGATGATCCGAAATGGGACGAGATCGACGATGACCCGTAACGGACAGCGGTTGCTTTTGCTGATCGACGACGAACCGGCACAGCGCAGGCTGGTCGCCGCGCTGGCGGCGCGCGCCGGCTGGCGCTCCATCTTCGACAATGACGGCGAGATGGCCCTGGCGCAGCTCGGCACGCAGGACGGCATGCAGCTGGATGCGATATTGCTCGACCATCGGGCACCCGACGCGGATACGACGGATGCGATCGCGGCGCTGCGCAGCCAGCGTCCGGCGCTGCCGATCCTGATGCTGACCGCGAACGGATCGGTCGCGCATGCGGTCGCCGCGATGCGCGCGGGCGCCACCGACTTCCTGGTCAAGCCGCTCGCCCCGGAACGGCTGCTCGCCGCGCTCGAGGCGGCGGTCGCGGGTACCGCGGCGGGAGAGTTGCGCCCGCTGACCGAGAAGATCCCCGCGCTGCTCGCCTTCGACGAGATCGTCGGCTCCGCGCCCGAGTTCCGCGCCGCGCTGGCCATCGCCGCCAAGGCGGCGCGCGCGCGCGTGCCGGTGCTGATCGAAGGCGAGAGCGGCGTCGGCAAGGAAGTGGTCGCGGATGCGATCCACGCCGCCAGCCCACGCGCGCGGCGACCGATGGTGACGGTCAACTGCGGCGCCATCCCCGCGAACCTCGTCGAATCGGAGCTGTTCGGGCACGAGAAGGGCGCCTTCACCGGCGCGTTCGAGCGCAAGATCGGCAAATTCGTCGATGCCGACGGCGGTACCCTGTTCCTGGACGAGGTCGGCGAAATGCCGCTCGACGCGCAGGTCAAGCTGTTGCGCGTGCTGCAGTCGGGAGAGGTACAGCCGATCGGCGCGCGCCACGCCCGCGAGGTCGACGTCCGCGTGATCGCCGCGACCAACAAGCGGCTGATCGAGGAGGTCGAGGCCGGCCGGTTCCGCGAAGACCTCTATTACCGGCTCAACGTCGTGCAGGTGACGATCCCGCCCCTGCGCGAGCGATCCGGCGACATTCCCGCATTGGCCCGGCACCTGCTGGCGCGGATCGCGCACCAGCCGGGACTTCGTCCGCTTGGCATCACCGACGAGGCGCTGGCGCTGCTCGTCGGCTACGATTGGCCGGGCAACGTGCGGCAGTTGCAGAACGCATTGTTCCGCGCCGCGATCCTGTGTGAGGGCGATGCGCTGACGCGCGCCGACTTCCCGCAGATCGCCGCGCTCGGCCAGCGTCGCGGCGGCGTCGTCGCGCCCGCATCGGGCGCGGGGGTCACGCTGTTCCGGCCGGACGGCAATCTGCGTCCGCTGGAGGACATCGAGGCCGATGTCATCCGACTCGCCATCGGCCATTATCGCGGCCGGATGACGGAGGTCGCGCGGCGGCTCGGGATCGGTCGGTCGACCTTGTATCGCAAGCTCGGCGAGCTGGGCATCGACAACGCCGCCTGATCGCGTGCGACACGCGCCGCGTCACCAGAGTACGCCATGCTCCGGCTGCAGCGGAGCCGGCGCTTCGTCGCCGATCGACTGGAGCAGGTCGATCTCGATCGTGCGGCACATCGCCGACAGCGGCAGATCGTGGACGGTATTGGCGAAGGGATCGACCAGATCGTCGCCGATCGCGAGCACCGCGAGGAACATCAGACCCGCCATCGTCGATCCGAGCGGCGTCGCGAACCCCAGCGTCTCGACGAGGCCGATGGGCAGCAGCACGCAGAACAGGTGCACGAACAGCGTCGGGAAGAAGCGGTATTGATTGGGCAGCGGGGTGTTCTTCAACCGCTCCATGCCGCCCTGCGCATTGGCGATGTCGACCAGCACCGATTCCATCTGCGTCTGCTGGATGGTGTCGATCCAGCCCTGACGCCTGGCATCGTCGATCCGCCGACCGGTGCCGTCGAGCAGCCCGTTCGCGATGTTGGTTCGCGACAGCGACGGGGTCGCCTCGCCGCGCGACAGGAATCGCAGCACCTGTTCGTCGACCGGCTGGCGACGAAGCTGGCAGCGGAGCGCGTTCACATAGGCGATCTGGCGCAACACGATCGAGCGGCGCAGGTCGCGCGCCTCGTCGCCCGGCAGGAAGTTGCGCGCCTCGCGGCTGAGGTTGCGCGAGGCGTTGATCATCAGCCCCCAGAGCGAGCGCCCCTCCCACCAGCGCGCATAGGCCGAATTGCTGCGAAAGCCGAGGAACAGCGCCAGCACCGTGCCGAACAGCGTCAGCGGCAGCGACGGCGCGCGAAAGGGCAGGAAATAGTAAGTGACGGTCACCGCGACGTCCCAGAAGAACAGGATGGTCAGCGGGCGCCAGACCTCGGCGACGATCTGGCGCAGACGGGGGGTGGCATCGACGATCATGATTCCTCTTTGTCCGCTCGATTAAGGGCAGGCTGCATGGCCGATCCACCTTGGTCGGACATTGTTCCGATCGGATCGGCCACAAAAGCTCTTAGCTGCCCAACGTCTCTGTCCTCGGATTGCTGCGTTGCAAAATGTTTCCGCTTCGGTCCGTTCGTGCCGGATCAGCCGCCCGCCAGCGCCCGGTCGCGCAGGCCCCGCCACAGCTTCAGCGCCTGCACCGTCTCCGGCACATCGTGCACGCGGAGGAACTGCACGCCTGCGTCCGCGCCCTTGAGCGCGAGCGCGACACTGCCGCCCAGCCGGCGCTCGACCGGCGCCGCATTGTCGAGCGCGCCGATCATCCGCTTGCGGCTGGCGCCGAGCATGATGGGGCACCCCAGGCCGTGGAACAGCGCCAGGGCGTTCACCAGGGCAAGATTGTCCGCCAGCGATTTGCCGAAGCCGATGCCGGGGTCCGCGACGATCCGCTCGCGCGGCACGCCCGCCGCGACGATCGCATCGATGCGGGCCTCCAGCCAGTCGAACACCTCCGTCGCGACGTTGCGATAGACCGGGCGGCCATGACCGCCGGCCTTGGGGTCGGGCGAATGCATCAGGATGACGGGACAGCCGGCGCGGACGACGACCTCGAGCGCGCGATCGTCCCACAGCAACGCCGAGACGTCGTTGACGATGTGCGCGCCGGCGGCCAGTGCCGCTTCCATCACGCCCGCCTTGCGTGTGTCGATCGACACCGGCGTGCCGCTGGCGGCGAGCCGCTCGACGACGGGCAGCACGCGGGCGATCTCGTCCCCTTCCCAGACCTGTGCCGCACCGGGCCGCGTCGATTCGCCACCCAGATCGACCAGCGCCGCGCCCGCCGCGGCCATGTCGACGCCCGCCGCGGCCGCGGCCGCGGGATCGCCGGCGTGGCGGCCGCCATCGGAGAAACTGTCCGGCGTGACGTTGAGGATTCCTGCGACGAGGGGCTGGTCGAGCCGCAGCGTGCGCGCGCCCAGGACGAGCGGCGGGCGGGGCGCGGTGATCCGCGCGTGCAGCGCGGCGGCGCGTTCGCCAAGCGATGCGACATCGGCGACGGAGACGATCCTGCGACTCTCGGCGCTGGACACCTCATAGGCGGCGAACCACTGCATACCCCCTGCGAGCCGCATTACGCTGCCGTCGGGCAGGCCGATCGGCGTATCGACGAAATGGACGGGGCGCAGGTGCAGGCTCATGCCCGGTGTGTTCCCGTTGCGCGCCGGGAAGGCAAGCGCGTTCGCGGCGAGGACGCGGGCGCGCCGGGCTCGAAGGAAAGACGTGCCTTCGTCGGGGCGACGACTCGGCCCTGCGCCGGGCGCGGGCCGTCTACGGCTGGGTCGCGAGGATGTAGATCTGCCGCAGGCTGTCGATCGGCTTGAGCGCGCCGTCCGTCTCGTGGTGCCAGAAGGTCCAGCCGTTGCATGCCGGCGCACCCTGCAGCATCGCGCCGAGCTTGTGGATCGACCCCGTCGCGCCGCATGGGCTGGCAAGGCTGCCGTCGGCGCGGACCGTCGCCTGGAAGCGGCGCTTGGCGTCGGTGAGCATTGCTCCGGGGGCGAGATAGCCGTTTTCGACCAGCACGCCGAACGCGACCTTGGGCTGGCTGCGCGGGCTCTGCATCGTCGCCAGCGCCGATTCGTCGAGCGGCAGTGCCGCGGCGATACGCTCCTGGGCGGCGTCGATGTACGACGGCTCGCGCTCTATGCCGATCCAGCGCCGCCCGAGCCGCTTCGCCACCGCGCCGGTGGTGCCGGTGCCGAAGAACGGGTCGAGCACCACGTCGCCGGGCTTCGTGCATGCGAGCAGCACGCGGTACAGCAGCGCCTCCGGCTTCTGCGTCGGATGAACCTTGTGGCCGCCCTTCTTCAGCCGCTCCTGACCGCCGCAGATCGGGAATTCCCAGTCCGAACGCATCTGGAGCTCGTCGTTGAGCGTCTTCATCGAGCGATAATTGAAGGTGTATTTCGCCTTCTCGCCCTTGGAGGCCCAGATCAGCGTCTCATGCGCGTTGGTGAAGCGCGTGCCGCGGAAGTTCGGCATTGGATTGGCCTTGCGCCACACGATGTCGTTGAGGATCCAATAGCCCAGGTCCTGCACCGCCGTGCCGACACGGAAGATGTTGTGATAGCTGCCGATCACCCAGATCGTGCCATCGTCCTTCAGAATGCGGTGCGCCTCCGCCAGCCAGGCGCGCGTGAACGCGTCATAGGCCGCGAACGTATCGAACTTGTCCCAATCGTCGGTGACCGCATCGACGTGCGTGCCATCGGGCCGGAACAGCTCGCCGCCGAGCTGGAGGTTGTAGGGCGGATCGGCGAAGATCATGTCGACCGACTTGTCGGGCAGCGCCTTCATCGCGGCGATACAGTCGCCCATGATGATCTGGTCGAGCGGCAGGATGGCGCGCGCGACATCGGCCGGTGCCAGATTCGCCGAAACCGCGCCCCGCGCCGCAGCGCGCGGCTGCCGGACCTTCTCGATAACCCCCATCTACGCCCCCTTGTCGTGGCCAGAAGCGCGAATCCGCAGACTCTCGTCAAGCACTGATTGGTTAACGATCTTCGTCAAGATTTCGTGAACGTCCCTGCACAAACCCTCTTGCCTCCCAGATTTTGCGCTGTCGCCTGCCCCGGGCGCCCAATCGCTGGGGGTGTGGCGCGAAAGACTCAAGCCGCCACGTCCTGTTGCGCGGCGCAACTTTTATCGGTCAGGCGGCGTGGATCGCGGGCGAAAGCAGGTCCGCCGCCCGTGCGACGGGCGCGAAGCTGTACCGGTGAATCGGCGAGGGGCCGTGTTCGCGCAGCGCAGCCAGGTGTCTCGGGCAGCCATAGCCCTTGTTGCTCGCCCAGTGATATTGCGGATGGGCGGCAGCGTGATCGAGCATGATCGCGTCGCGCACCGTCTTGGCGACGATCGACGCGGCCGCGATGGACGCGCTCAGCCCATCGCCGCCGACCAGCGGCGTCGCCGCATAGCGCCAGCGCGGCAGGCGGTTGCCGTCGACGAGCACGTGGCCGGGCTCGCAGCCCAGCGCCTCGACCGCGAGCGTCATCGCCTTCATCGTCGCCCAATAGATATTGAGCCGATCGATCTCGTCCGCCTCGACGATGCCGACGCCGACGCACGCACGGGCGCGGATCAGCCCGCACAGCCGCTCGCGCTCGGCGGCAGGCAGCTTCTTAGAATCGTCCAGCCCGCGCGGCACGCCACGCGCGGGCAGGATCACGGCCGCCGCGACGACGGGTCCGGCGAGCGGGCCCCGCCCCGCCTCGTCCACCCCCGCGACGGGCGGCAGGCAGGCTTTCTCGTGCTTCAGGCCCGGCATCGATCCGCCGGTATCGCGTTCAAGGCATGTCCCATCGGCCCATGCCCTGCCCCGAGCCCGGGCGCTGCCGCAAGCGCCGCCTGGACATAGGCGATGGCCCGCCCCGTGGCGTCGGCGAGCGACAGGCCGGCGGCAAGGCCGGTGGCGATCCCGCTCGCCAGCGTGCAGCCGGTACCGTGCGTGTGGCGCGTGTCGACGCGCGGATGCGTCCACACCGTCTCCCCGCCGTCGGCGTCGATCAACCTGTCCTCGATGATCGCACCGTCGCCGTGGCCACCCTTGACGAGCAACGCCGGGCCGAGCGCGCGGACCGCCGCCTCTCCTCCCAGCGCGGTGAGTTCAGGGAGGTTGGGCGTGACGACCGCCGCCATGCGCATCAGCCGGGCGAAGGCGGCGATCGTCTTCGCATCCGCCAGCGTCGCGCCCGAGGTCGCGATCATCACCGGATCGAAGACGACCGGCACGCCCGTTCCTTCGAGCGCGTCCGCCACCGCCTGCGCGGTTTCGGCGCTGCCGATCATCCCGATCTTGATTGCGTCGGCGCCGATGTCGGCGAGCACGCTGTCGATCTGTGCGACGACCATGTCGGCCGACACGGCGTGCACCGCCTGCACGCCCAAGGTGTTCTGGGCTGTGATCGTGGTGATCGCCGTGGTCGGATGGCCGCCCAGCATCGTGACGGTCTTGATGTCCGCCTGGATGCCCGCGCCGCCCCCCGAATCGGACCCGGCGATGACGAGGACGCGCGGGATCATGCAGCGGAAGGGCCCAAAGGCCGCACATTTACGCACGAGGACGCCGACGGCCGCTCCGGCCTACGGGAGAGATCAAGGGGAGGGAATGGCAGGAGCAGCGGCATGGCGCGACGGTGGCACAAAGCGGGCTTGCAGGACAGCACCGCCGCGACCCGGCGCGCCTCTCCTTCCGGAGGCGGGGATCCGGAGACGCCGCCGTCATCCCGGCGGAAGCCGGGACCCATGGACATGCCGTCGCCGATGATGCGCGAAACACCGGCCTCCCGCTTCCATGGGTCCCGGCGTTCGCCGGGATGACGAATTGGCGAAGGGGCCGGTCCTATCCCCCGAATCGCCGCTCGGTGCTGGCCGGATTCGCCTTCAGCATCTTACCCGTGCGCGTCGGCCGGTCGAGCAGTTCGCCGCCGCAATTGGGGCAAAGCTCGTCCATCGCATCCGCGCATTCGGTGCAGAAGGTGCATTCCATCGAGCAGATGAACGCGCCGGGCGCGGCGGCGGGAAGGTCGGTGCCGCAGCGTTCGCAGTCGGGCCGCATCTCGAGCATCAGGCCGCCGCCTTGCGTACGGCGTCGCAGATCCGGTCGACGAGGGTTTCGACCTGCCCCGCGTCGTCGCCCTCCGCCATCACGCGGATCACCGGTTCGGTGCCAGACGGACGGATGACGAGGCGGCCGGTCCCGGCCAGCTCGGCGTCCGCCGCGGCGATCACGGCCTTCACGTCGTCATGCTCGAGTGGCTTGCCGCCGGCGAAGCGCACGTTCTTGAGCAGCTGCGGCAGCGGCGCAAAGCGGTGCAGCACCTCGCTGGCCGGCGCGCCGGCGCGCTTGATCTCGGCGAGCACCTGCAGCGCCGCGACGAGGCCGTCCCCCGTCGTCGCATAGTCGGACAGGATGATATGCCCCGACTGTTCGCCGCCGACGTTATAGCCGCTGGCGCGCATCTTCTCGAGCACGTAGCGGTCGCCGACCGCGGTACGGACGAGGCCCAGCCCCTGCGCCTTGAGATGCCGTTCGAGGCCGAGGTTGGACATGACGGTCGCGACGAGGCCCCCGCCCTTCAGCCGCCCGGCGCGCGCCCAGCCCGCGGCGATCGTCGCCATCAGCTGGTCGCCGTCGACGACATGGCCCTTCTCGTCGACGACGATCAGCCGGTCCGCGTCGCCGTCGAGCGCGATGCCGATGTCGGCGCCGGACGCGACGACGGTTTCCGACAGCGTCTGGGGCGCCGTGGAGCCGACGCCGTCGTTGATGTTGGTGCCGTTGGGCGTCACGCCGATCGCGACGATGTCCGCCCCCAGTTCCCAGAGGCAGGTCGGCGCGACCTTGTAGGCGGCACCATTGGCGCAATCGATGACGATGCGCAGGCCGTCGAGCCGGAGGTCGGACGGAAAGGTCGACTTGGCGAAATGGATGTAGCGCCCCTGCGCGTCGTCGATGCGGCGCGCGCGACCGATCTGCGCCGACGGCGCGAGGGGGATGTCGTCGCCGTCGATCAGCCCCTCGATCGTCTTCTCCGCCTCGTCGGACAGCTTGTAGCCGTCGGGCCCGAACAGCTTGATGCCGTTGTCGGCATAGGGGTTGTGGCTCGCGGAGATCATCACGCCGATATCGGCGCGCATCGACTGGGTGAGCAAGGCGACCGCCGGCGTCGGCAGCGGGCCGACCATCACCACGTCCATGCCGACGCTGGTGAACCCCGCGACCAACGCGGATTCGAGCATATAGCCCGACAGGCGCGTATCCTTGCCGATCAGCACGCGATGCTTGTGGTCGCCGCGCTGGAAATAGGCGCCCGCCGCCATACCGACCTTCATCGCCATCGCCGCGGTCATCGCCCCGGCATTGGTCGCGCCGCGGATGCCGTCGGTGCCGAAATATTTCCTTGCCATGAAACGCGATCCCGTTCGCTATGCAATCGTCCCCGCCTCGTTGCGCCAAGGAAGACGATGTCGCAAGCCACCCGTATCCTGCTCGCGCTGCTGGCCGGCATCCTGATCGGCATCGGCGCCGTCGCGATCGATTGCGACGCGGCGCTCGGACTGACGCGCGTGACGCAGCCGGTCGGGGCCGCATGGCTGCACGCGCTCCAGATGGTGATCGTGCCGCTGATCGTCGGACTGCTCGTCACCGGCATCGCGGCGACGGCGGAGGCGGCGCGCGCGGGCCGGATCGCGGGACGCGGCGTGGCGCTGTTCGTCGCCGTCCTGTGGTCGACGACGCTGATGGCGGCGGTGGTCGAGCCGCTGATCCTCGACGCCTGGCCCCTGCCGGCGGCCTGGTCGGCGGCGCTGCGCGCGGCGCTGACCGGCACGCCCGCACCGGGCAAGGTCCCCGGCCTCGCCGATTTCTTCGACACGATCGTGCCGACCAACATCGTCGCGGCGGCGGCGGCCGATGCCTTCCTGCCGCTCACCGTCTTCGCGCTCGCCTTCGCCTTCGCGATCACGCGGCTCGACGCCGAACCGCGCGCGCTGCTGGTCGCGGTGTTCCGCGCGATCACCGACGCGATGATGGTCATCATCGGCTGGGTGCTGCGCCTCGCCCCGATCGGCGTGTTCGCGCTCGCATACGGCGTCGGCGCCCGGACCGGGGCGGCGGCGTTCGGCGCCCTGGTGCATTACATCGCCTGCGTCTCCGCCATCGGCTTCCTGGTGCTGCTCGCCGCCTATCCGCTGGCGCGGTTCGGCGGGCGGGTGCCGATCGGCCGCTTCGCGCGCGCCGCGTCGCCCGCGCAGGCGGTCGCGGTGAGCACCCAATCCTCGCTCGCCTCGCTCCCCGCGATGCTCAAGGGCAGCGAACAGCTGGGCGTGCCGCCGGCAACCGCGGGCATCGTGCTGCCGATCGCGGTGGCGATCTTCCGCGCGACCAGCCCGGCGATGAACCTCGCCGTCGCGCTCTATGTCGCGCGCTGGCTGGATGTGCCGATCGGGCCGGGACAACTCGCCGCGGGGGTGGCGACCGCGGCGATCACGACCATGGGGTCGGTGTCGCTGCCGGGTACGATCAGCTTCTTCGCCAGCGTCGCGCCCGTCGCCTTCGCCATGGGCGTGCCGATCGAGGCGCTGGGTCTGCTCGTCGCGGTGGAGACGGTGCCCGACCTGTTCCGCACGGTCGGCAACGTGACGATGGATATCGCGGTCACCACCTGCGTTGCGCGCGGTGAAGGAGACCATCATGCACGACAAGACGCTGGGTGACGGACTGAAGGTCAGCGCGCTGGGCCTCGGCTGCATGCCGATGGCCGGGATCGGCGCGGGCATGTACGGCCAGGCGGACGATACGGAGAGTATCGCCACGATCCACCGCGCGATCGACCTGGGCGTCACGCTGTTCGACACGGCCGAGGTCTATGGCCCCTATCGCAACGAGGAATTGCTGAGCCAGGCGATCCGCGGCCGGCGCGACGGCCTGGTGATCGCGACCAAGTTCGGTTTCAGGATCGGCGCGAACGGCATGGAAGGCACCGACTCGACCCCCGAGAACGTGCGTCGCGCCTGCGAAGGGTCGCTGAAGCGGCTGGGGATCGAGACGATCGATCTGTTCTACCAGCATCGCGTCGATCCGAACGTGCCGATCGAGGACACGGTCGGCGCGATGGCGGAGCTGGTCAGGGAGGGGAAGGTGCGCCACCTAGGCCTGTCGGAGGCGGGACCGGACACGCTGCGCCGCGCGGCGAAGGTGCATCCGATCGCGGCGCTGCAATCCGAATATTCCCTGTGGGAGCGGACGGTGGAGGACGAGATCCTGCCGCTGGCGCGCGAGTTGGGCATCGGCTTCGTGCCCTACAGCCCGCTGGGGCGCGGCTTCCTGACCGGACAGATTACCAGCCGCGACGATCTGCCCGAGGGCGACTATCGCCGGGGCGACCCGCGATATTCCGAAGAGAATTTCGCGACCAACATGAAGATGGTCGAGGTGGTGAAGGCGATCGCCGCGGATCATGACGCGAGCGGCGCGCAGGTGGCGCTGGCCTGGCTGCTGGCGCAGGGACCGGACGTGGTGCCCATCCCCGGATCGAAACGGCGCGCGACGCTGGAGGACAGCATGCGCGCGGCCGATCTGCACCTGACCGAGGACGACCTGCGCCGCCTCGACGAAGCCGCGCCGCGGGGCGGTACGGCGGGGCCGCGCTATGGCGAACGCGCGATGGCCATGGTGCGGCTGTAACGCCCCCGGAAAGCCCCTCCCGCTTGCGGGAGGGGTTTGGGGTGGGCCTGTCCGCTGGCGCAGGCTCGGTGAGACCCCGGCCCACCCCCATCCCTCCCTCAAGCGGGAGGGGAGAGTTCAGGGCCGCTGTTCGCCGCGTGTGTCGAGCCCGGATGCGGCCGGTTCCGCATTCAGAGGTTCTCCCGCCAGCGCGTGGTCGGGGCGTTCGCCGAGGCTGTCGAGGTGCATCAGCCGCGTCACGAACGGCGCGAGCACCAGCACGACGACGCCGACGCCCATCGCGAACCAGCCGATCCGGCCATAGACCTCCAGAACCCGGCCGGGCCCGGCGCCCTCGCCGCCCGTCGCCTGCGCGATCAGGCTGGCGATGAAATTGCCCGCCGCCGTCGCGAGGAACCAGGTCCCCATCATCAGCCCGGTCATGCTCGGGACCGAAAGCCGCGTCATCGAGGACAGGCCGATCGGCGAGAAGCACAATTCGCCCATCGAGTGCAGCATGTAGAGCAGGATGACGAAGATCGCCGGCGTCAGCCCCGTCGCCGGCGCGCCGAGGATCAGCGCGAAGAAGCCCGCGCCGACCAGGATCAGGCCTATGCCGAACTTGAACGGCGCCGACGGTTCGATCCCGCGCCTGCCCATCGCCGTCCACAGCAGGCCGAATAGCGGCGCCAGCGTGATGATGAAGAAGGAATTGACCGACTGGAACCACGAGGCCGGCATGTCGAAGCCGAGCACGGTGCGGTCGACCTGCTGGTCGGTGTAGACGCTGAGCGAGGAACCCGCCTGTTCGAACAGCGCCCAGAACAGCGGCGACAGCGCGATCAGGAACAGCGCCGCGAAGATGCGATGCCGCTCCACCTGGGGCAGGCGGCGAAAACTCGTCATCAGGATATAGCCGATCGTCAGGCCGGAGGCGATCAGCAGCAGATTGCCGACCGCTCCCTGGCTGCGCACCAGCCACCAGCACAGCAGGATCATCGCCAACGCGCCGGCATAGATCGCCCATTCGATCGACAGGCCGACCGGCGTGCGTCGCTTGAGCGCCGCGGGGACCGGCGGCTCGCCCACGTCGTACAGCGCCGGCCGACACAGCACGAAGACGACGAGGCCGAGCGCCATGCCGATGCCCGCCGCGCCGAAGCCCCACGACCAGCCGACCCGCTCGCCCAGGTAACCGACGAGCAGCGGACCGACGAACGCACCCGTATTGATGCCCATGTAGAAGATCGAGAAGGCGCCGTCGCGCCGCGTGTCGTCGCGCTTGTAGAGCGCGCCGACGAGCACGGAGATGTTCGCCTTCAGGAACCCCGTGCCGACGATGATCAGCGCCAGCGCAAGGTAGAAACCGTTGAGCGCGCTGCCCTGCTGTCCGACCGGTCCCTCTACCAACGCGATCAGCAGATGGCCGAGTGTGATGAAGATGCCGCCCGCGAGCACCGCCTTGCGCGGACCCAGGTAGCGGTCGGCAATATAGCCGCCGATGATCGGCGTGATGTACACCAGCGAGGTATAGGCGCCGTAGATCGCATAGGCCGGCTGCTCGGCGAACAGGAAATGCTTGGTCAGGTAGAAGACCAGGATGGCGCGCATGCCGTAATAGGAGAAGCGCTCCCACATCTCTGCGAAGAAGAGCATGAACAGCCCGCGCGGATGCCCCAGGAACGTCTTGGCGGAGGCCGGAACGCCGCCTCCCGCCGTTGCGGTGATTGCCATCTGGTCGTGATACTCCCTGACCCGCCCCGCGGGGCGCCCTCTCGGCCATGCAACCTAACGAGTCGGAAGCGGGTGTAAACCGGGGGGACGGCGACGCGACGGCAGGCAGAGGATTGGAGCGCCGGCATCGCTGCCCTACATGGCGCCGATGTTCAACGACGCCTCCTCTCCGCTGTCCCTCCTGTCGACCCGCCGTTCGGGCAAGCCGCGCGATCTCGTCGCGCCGGGCCCGGACGGCGCGCAGCTCGACCGTATCCTCGCCATCGCCGCGCGGACGCCCGACCACGGCAAGCTGGCGCCGTGGCGCTTCGTGATCGTGGGAGACGAACAGCGCGACGCCTTCGCCCGACTGCTGGTCGAATCCTGCCGCGCGGAGAAGCCGGAAGCGACGCAGAAGGAGCTGGACGGGCTGGACCAGTTCGCACGCCAGGCGCCCGCGCTGGTCGTCGTGCTCTCGTCGCCCAGGCCCGACAGCCCCATCCCTCTGTGGGAACAGGAACTGTCCGCCGGCGCCGCGACGATGAACCTGCTGCACGCCGCGCATGCGATGGGCTTCGCAGGCGGCTGGCTGACCGGCTGGGCGGCGTTTTCGCCCCGGGTGCGCGATGCCTTCGGCGCCGCGCCGGAGCGGATCGCGGGCTTCGTCTTCCTCGGCACGTCGGGCCGTCCGCTCGATGAACGACCCAGGCCCGATATGGCACGGATCGTCTCGCACTGGACTCCTTGATATTGGACCTTTTCCGTTTTTGCTGTATTAAAGCAGCATGACAGCGCTCAGCAACGAGGACAGCCCGGTCTACATCCGGCTGCGCGGCACCATCGCGGCGGGAATCCTGCGCGGAGATTATCTCGCCGGCGACCAGCTGCCCTCCGTCCGGGCGTTTGCCGCTGAGCACGGCGCCAATCCGCTGACCGTGGCGAAGGCCTATCAGAGTTTTCAGGACGACGGCTATGTCGAGGTCCGGCGTGGCGTCGGCATGTTCGTGCTGCCGGGCGCCGCCGAGAAGCTGCGCCGCGCGGAATGCGACAATTTCGTCCGCAACCAATGGCCGCGGATCAGGGACTATATCGACCTGCTCGGGCTCGATACCGCGGAACTGCTGGAGCGCGAGCGGGCCTGATCACGCGCGTCGCGCCGACCGCACGCTCCCCGATCGCGGGGACCGCGGGGCCGTTCAGAACAGCCCCAGGCCTTCGACCTCCTCGCGGGTAAGGTCGATCCCGAACATCAGGCTCATGCGCATCCGGTAGACCCGCGGATCGGTGATCTCGGCCACGGTTTCGTCCGCGCCGGCACGGCGGTGATAGCGCCGGTCGGTCAGCCCGGCGAGGCCATGCGGCAGCACGATGCTCGCGATCGTCAGATTGGTGAAGCGGCTGTCCGGCGCGCTCGACGTCCAGTGGTTCGACAGCGCGAGGTCCGACTCGAAGACCGCATCCGTGGTGAAGGCATATTGCGGCTGCCACCCCGGGCCGTTGCCGCGCCCGTCGGTCGATCCCGCCGCGCCGTCGCGGTACAGCATCCAGCCATCGTCCTCCTCGCGGGTCAGGCGGAAGCGCGCGCCGTCGGGCGCGGTCGCCTCGGCCCCGTCGACGAGCGGCATCACCGGTGCGTAGCTGGCGCCGAAACCGGGGTCGGCGATCCAGTCCTGGCCCTCGATCGTCACCAGGCTCAACGTGTGCGTCAGCGGCGGCACCGCGCCGCCCGCCGCGGCGATGCCGAGCCACACGCGGGCAAGCAGCGGCCGCGCCGCGAAGCCCAGCGCCGCGAGCGCATCGAGGAACAGCCGGTTCTGCTCGAAGCAATAGCCACCCCGCTTGCCGGTCACGAGCTTGGCGAAGACCGAGTCGGAATCGATCGCGATGCCGCGCCCGAGGCGCACGTCGAGGTTCTCGAACGGGATCGCGAGGCGGTGCTCGCGCTGCAGGCGGCCCAGCCCTTCCGCGTCGGGCGTCACGCGGGCGGGCAGGTTGATGCGGGCGAGATAGGCGTCGAGATCGAACATGGGAGGCTCTTCGGGGGGATTTTCCTGTATGGCAAGGGCGCGGGGCCGGCTCCGGACGGAGACGATCCTTGTCGCACCGTCATCCCCGCGCGGGCGGGAACGACGGTGCGGTGGAGCGCTATTGCGCCCGGTGACGGCGGTCAGGCCGCGAACGCCTCCGCCGGTACGGCGTAGAGCACGTCCGCGCTGGCACTGGCGGCGGCCTGCAGGCCGAGCGCCTCGGGCACGATCTGATCGAGATAGAAGCGCACCGCCGCGCGCTTGACCGCCTGCGCCTGGTCGTCGCCGGTCGCGAGCCGCCCCTGTCGCTCCATCAGCCAGCCGCAGGTCGCGACCGACAGCATCGTCAGGAACGGATAGCTCGCCGCCAGTTTGTCGTCGGCCTCGGCGGTCGCCAGTCGGCGGCCGATCGCGTCGACCGCGTCGACCAGCGCGACGAGGTGCGCGTGCTGCGCTTCCGCGCGGATGTCGGCGATCAGCGCGGCGAAGGCGCCGCCGTTGTCCAGCCCCAGCTTCCGCCCGACCAGATCGGCCGCCTGGATGCCGTTCGTGCCCTCGTAGATCGGCGTAATGCGCGCATCGCGGAAATATTGCGCGGCGCCCGTCTCCTCGACGAACCCCATGCCGCCATGGACTTGGATGCCAATGCTCGCGACCTCGTTGCCGATGTCGGTGCCATGCGCCTTGGCAAGCGGCGTGACGATCTCAAGCCGGTTCCTCGCCGCCGGATCGCCGAGGCCCGCGCGATCGACCTGGCCGGCGGCGTAATAGACGAGCGCACGGGCCGCCTGAGTCTGCGCCGTCATGCGCAGCAGCATCCGCCGGACGTCGGGATGCTCGACGATCCGCGACGGCTGGCCCGCGCGCGCGCCCTGCACGCGATCAAGGGCATAAGCGACCGCCTTCTGCGTCGCGCCTTCCGCCACCTGCACGCCCTGCAGGCCGACGTTGAGGCGCGCATTGTTCATCATCGTGAACATCGCGCGCATGCCGCCGTGTTCGGGCCCGATCAGCTCACCGACGCAATCGTCGTGGTCGCCGAAGGAGAGGACGCAAGTGGGCGAGGCATGCAGGCCCATCTTGTGTTCGATCGACACGACGCGCACGTCGTTGAACGCGCCCGGCGTGCCGTCTTCGTTCGGGCGGAACTTCGGGACGAGGAATAGACTGATGCCACGCGTCCCCGGCGGCGAGTCGGGCGTGCGGGCGAGAACGAGATGGACGATGTTGTCGGCCATGTCGTGATCGCCGAACGAGATGAAGATCTTCGTTCCCTTGATCGACCACCTTCCGTTCCCGAGCGGCGTGGCGGTCGCGCGCAACGCGCCGACATCGCTGCCCGCCTGGGGCTCGGTCAGGTTCATCGTGCCGGTCCAGGCGCCGGTGGCAAGATGGGGCAGATAGGTCGCCTGCTGCTCGGGCGTGCCGTGATGGATCAGCGCCTCGATCGCGCCGACCGTCAGCGTCGGGCAGAGCGCGAAGCCCATGTTGGCAGAGCCGAGCGTGTCGAGCACCGCGGTCTGGATGGCGAAGGGCAGGCCCTGCCCGCCCCATTCCTCCGGCACGCCGATCGTGCCCCAGCCGCCATCGACATAATCGTGATACGCCTTGATGAAGCTTTCGGGCATATGCACGCCCTCGGGCGTCCATTTGGCGCCGACCGTATCGCCCTCGCGGTTGAGCGGCGCCCATTCGCCCGCGGCGAACTGTCCGACGCCCTCCAGCACGGCATCGACGACATCGGGGCTGGCGGCGGCGTAGCGCGCATCGGCGGCGAGCTCGTCGATCCGGACGACGTGCTCCAGCACGAAACGCTGGTCGGCGACGGCGGGGCGGAAGGTCATGTTTCTCTCCTTGGATGCCCCGTTTATAGGCATCGAACATGGCCGATTCAAAACCGCGCATCTTACGCTACGGCATGGCCGCGGTCGCCGAAGCCGCGGCGCGAATCACCGCCGGCGAACCGGTCGCGGTGCCGACCGAGACGGTGTATGGCCTTGCCGCCGATGCGACGAACGCACAGGCCGTCGCGCGCATCTATGCCGCCAAGGGCAGGCCGAGCTTCAATCCGCTGATCGTCCACGTCGCCGACCTGGCGGCGGCGGAGGCGCTGGCGGTGTTCGACGCGGACGCACGCCTGCTGGCGGAGCGGTTCTGGCCAGGGCCGCTGACCCTGGTGCTCCCGCTGCGTGTCGGTGCGCCGATCGCGTCGCTGGTGACGGCGGGGCTGACGACCGTCGCGCTCCGCGTGCCCCGGCACCGCGCGATGCAGGCGGTGCTGGCAGCGAGCGGACGACCGCTGGCGGCCCCTTCCGCCAATGCGAGCAACGGCATCAGCCCGACCCGTGCGGAGCATGTCGCGGCGAGCCTCGGCATGCGGATCGGTCTGATCCTCGACGACGGGGCGACGGACGCGGGGCTGGAATCGACGATTCTCGCGGGTCGCACGCTGTTGCGACCAGGACCGATCGGCATCGGCGCCCTGCCCTGGCCGGTCAAGCGGCGCGAGGAACACGCCACGGTGACGGCGCCGGGCCAGCTGAAGACGCATTACGCCCCGACCAAGCCCCTGAGACTGAACGCGCTCGCGGCCGAAGACGACGAATGGCTGATCGGCTTCGGGGCCATTCGCGGCAATGAGTCGCTGTCGACGCGCGGCGATGTCGTGGAAGCGGCGGCGGGATTGTTCGACGCGCTGCACCGCGCCGATGCTGGCCCGGCTTCGCGTATCGCGGTGGCACCGATCCCCTCGGACGGGGTGGGCGAGGCGATCAATGACCGGCTGACGCGCGCGGCGCACCGCTGATCCCGCCTCTCCCCTCCTCGCGCCATGCCGGGCCGGCCCTCGCGATGGCTGCATGCGACGCGCCGAACCGTGGCCGCTGTGGCGAAGCCAGCACGCCGGGCGGCCGCCGCGACGGCCCCCCGGTCATCATTTACGCGCTGACCGACGCCGCCTTCGAACGTGCCTGAAAGCTCTTGCGCAGCTTCTGCAGCTTGGGCGGGATCACCGCCATGCAATAGGGATTGGAGCGACCCGAAATTTCCCAATAGTCCTGATGATAGCCTTCGGCCGGGTACCATTCGGCCATCGGTTCGATCGTCGTCACGATCGGCGCCGACTGGTCAGCCTGCGCGCGTTCGATCGCCGCGCGCGCCTCGGCCGCCTGCGTATCGTCGGCCGGGAAGATGGCGGAGCGATATTGCGTGCCGATGTCGTTGCCCTGCCGGTTGAGCTGCGTCGGGTCGTGCGTCGCGAAGAAGATCGCGAGCAGATCGCCATAACTGATCTGCGCCGGGTCGAAGCCCACGCGGATCGCCTCCGCATGGCCGGTGTCGCCGCCGCACACCTGCTTGTAGGTCGGGTTGGGCACGTTGCCGCCGATATAGCCGCTCTCGACGCTTTCGACGCCGATCACGTCCTTGAACACGGCCTCGGTGCACCAGAAGCAGCCGCCGGCAAGCGTCGCATATTCGGTCATTATGAGGTCTCCTTTGCCTCCAAGATAGGATGCGGCTACCGCATCGCAACGTTGGGACGGGAAGCGCAACTATGGCGATCGACGGCAAAGTGATGGTGACGGGCGGCGCGGGTTATATCGGCAGTCATGCCGTCCTGGCGCTGTGCGATGCGGGCTATGACGTAGTCGTCGTCGATAATCTGGTGACCGGATTCGACTGGGCGGTCGATCCGCGGGCGACCTTAGTTACGATGAATGTCGCCGATCCCGCGATTCGCGACATCATCCGCGCGCATGACATCCGGGCAATCATGCACTTCGCCGGATCGGTCGTGGTGCCGGAATCGGTGAGCGATCCGCTGAAATATTATCGGAACAACACCGCCGCGACCCGCGACCTGCTCGAGAGCGCGGTGGCGACCGGCGTCCGGCATTTCATCTTCTCGTCGACCGCGGCCACCTATGGCACGCCCGACAAGGTTCCGGTGGCGGAGGGCGATCCGAAGGCGCCGATCAATCCCTATGGCATGTCCAAGCTGATGACCGAGTTCATGCTACGCGACACCGCCGCCGCGCACCCGATCAACTATTGCGCCTTGCGCTATTTCAACGTCGCCGGCGCCGACCCGCAGGGGCGGTCGGGCCAGTCAACGATCGGCGCGACGCACCTGATCAAGATCGCGGTCGAGGCGGCGACCGGCAAGCGCAGCCATGTCGGCGTCTACGGCACCGACTTTCCGACACGCGACGGCACCGGCGTGCGCGACTATATCCACGTCAGCGACCTGGCCGCCGCGCATGTCGCGGCACTGAAGCTGCTGGTGGAGCGGCCCGCGGAAAGCCACACGCTCAATTGCGGTTACGGCCAGGGCTTTTCGGTCCTGGAAGTGCTCGATGCGGTCGACCGGGTGACCAATCGCACGATCGAGCGCCGGCTCGAAAGCCGCCGGGCCGGTGACCCGGCCGAACTCGTCGCCGACAATGCCGCGATCCTCGCGACGCTGCCATGGCGACCCCAGCGCGACGACTTGGACACGATCGTCCGCGACGCGGTGGCATGGGAGCGCAAGCTCGCGGATCGGGCGGGGTAGAGTCTTATCCACCTGGGTCGAATCAGTACCCGCCCAATCCGGGCCAACCGGATCGCAGGTCAGTCTCTCGCGGCGCGATCCAGGTGCTCACCCCCGATCGCACGGCGCGCGCCCGCCGTGGCGATCCACCAGCCGAGCGCCCACAGCGTGCCGAAGCTCCAGCCGCCGATCACGTCGCTCGGCCAGTGCACGCCCAGATAGACGCGGCTAGATCCGATGGCCCCGACCAGCAGCACGGCGATGACAAGCAGGTAGCGACGGGTCGCCCGATCGGGCGTCACCTGACCGCCGAGCGCAGCGAGCGTCAGGTAGATGCAGGCGCTGGATGCGGCATGGCCGCTCGGGAAGCTATAGCCGGTGACATCGACGAGATGCGGGACGAGATCGGGTCGGGTGCGCACCGCGAGCCCCTTGACGAGGTCGACCATCATCCCCGCGGACAGGCTTGCCGCGCCGATCGCCAGCGCGGTCAGCCATAAGCGTTGCACCAGCAGCAGGCCGACGACCGCCACCACCACGATCGTCAGCACTACGCCTCCGCCCAGCGCGGTGATGTCGGCGGCGACCTTGGGCAGCCAGCTTGGGCCATGCCAGGCACGCAGCGAGACGAGGATGACGCGATCGAAGGCGAAGGGCCAGCGGCTGGTCGCGTAGCCACCTGCCAACATCAGCGCGAGGCCGATCGCGATCACCCCCAGGCCGACGAGCAGCGATGGAACGCGCCGCGGCGACGGTGCGACGTCAGATCCCACGCGATGATCGCCCGTGTCCGTCATCCTTCCGATCCTTGCGCTGTGTGACCCGCCGGTCCGATGGGGACGATCGATAGCAGGACGGGTTCCCTCGCCATGCGGCCGGTAAACGTCGGGACATAGGGGCGCAGTAAGAGGGCTGCCGATGGTGGGTCCGCCGCCTACCATGACGGAAGCTTTTTTCCGCAGATTTCTGGCGATTGTGTAAGCATGTTAGTTTGTAATGCCCCCACAGATGCCCCCACAAATAATAACTGCCCCGCGTCAGAGAGGCTGTTGGACCGCGCTATAACTCCTATGGGATCATGATCGTGCCTCATCCGCATACGGGCCATTGCCTCTATGCTCGGCACCCACGCTCGGCCAATGGCGTGCGGACGCGTTCAAAAAAGATACGGCAATGCCGTAATAATGCTTGCTTCAGCTACGGCGTTGCCGTATATGATGCTCATGGCCGCACCGATCCACACAATCGTCGAAACCGCCGCTTTCACCGGGCAGCTAAACAAGCTCGGCGTGAGCGAAGAGGAGCGCGCGGCTATCTACGATACGTACTCGGCCGACCCTGAGTACGGCAAGGTCGTAAAGCGTACTGGCGGCCTGCGGAAAGGTCGAGTTGGCAAGGACGACACCGGCAAGAGTGGTGGATACCGGGTGTTCAGCTTCTTCGCTAACGACCAACATCCGACCTTCCTGTTGTGGATCATCGACAAGACCAAAGACGAAAACCTGACGGATGCTCAGGAGAAGACGTTCAAAACCTTGACCAGCAACCTAAAGAAGGAGTGCAAATGATGGACACCGAGGACTTCAACGGCATCATGGCCGGCCTCAACGATGCCATCGCTTACACTAAGGGCGACGCGAGCCGTGGCCGCGTTGTGGCCGGGCCTGACGTCCGCGCCATCCGCAGCGCAAACAACATGACGCAGACTGCGTTCGCCAAGACCTTCCACTTCCCGGTCGCGACGGTGCGAGACTGGGAGCAGGGTCGTCGCATGCCGGATAGCGGCAGCGCGACCCTGCTCAAGATGATCGAAGCGGACGCGCGCGGCGTAGAGGAGATCATCGCCAAGGTTAGCTGACTGGCTCGTGCTTTCGCGCGGAGAACGTCAGTTCGGACGCGGCGGCGCGTCTACGAGTCGCGGCGAGGCCAGCAACGGCAGCGGTCCGCGCTTGAGCATCGTGCCATCGCCAAGCTCGCCATCGGAACAGTTGAGCATCTTGCCGATGCACTGGCTGGTCCAGGTGTCGCGCGTCTGCGGGTCCCAGCCCTCCATATAGTCGGCGTGGAAGGTCGTGCCGCCGGTCATCGTCATGCCGTTCATGCGGTCGGACGAGAACCAGACGTCGCCGTCGTCGGCCGCGATCGTATAGGCGATCTGCTGCGTCAGTTCGGGGATGATGTAAGGGTGCGTCGCCGGGCATTCGGCATACGCCTGCCCGCGATAGGTCGCATGCGTCAGGTGTGAGCGATGGTCGGCGCTGTCGAGTTCCCCGTTCCAGCAGTTGCCGAAGTTGATCGCGGTCATGATCTGGCCCGAGCCGCCGCAATCGCTGATCGCGTCCGCCAGCGTCTGGCGGTGGATCGACGGCTTGCCCGGCGAAATGCACCGATGCGTGAACGTGATGTTCTCCGGCTGGGCCTCGCCCATCCGCTTCATGTCATAGCCTGACACGACGCGCAGACCGGTCGGGATACCGACGCAGCCCTTGGCCGACTCCTTCAAGCACATTGGGTCGCCGTCCGGCAGTCGCTTGTAATAGATCGAGAGATAGTCGGGCTGGATCACCTTGCCCGCGGCATTCATCAGCGCCGGCACCCAATAGGCCGAGCGGTTGAGCATGTTCGAACAGGTGCTGTCCCCCGACGCCCGCAGCGTGGCGTAGGTGGAGGCGTAGTTGCCCGCGGTATTGCCGTACCATTGATGGAGGTGCGGCGAGCCGCCCTTGACGCCGGGGTAGAGGATCGGGTCGTCATAGTTCATCTGGCCGGCGGTGCAGATAAAGCGGAACGCACCGACGACGTCGGGCGCCATGGACGGCGGCAGATTGCCCGGGATGCCGTGGTCGTAGCCGGTCACGATCAGCGGCGCCCGGTCGAAATTGCTGGCGATCGGCGTGACGGCCGCCGGCTGCACGACAGCCACGGCCGGGGAAGAAAGTGCGTCCAGGCCGGCGATGTAGATGCGTGCGAGGCGCCCCTCACCGCCGGAAAGGTCGCTTCCGCCGTCGGTCGGATGGAGACCGTCCTTGTAGAGGCTCTTGTCGCAAGCAGCCGCATCAGGCCCCAGCGCGTCGTCCGCGGCAAAATCGAGCACGCCGTCGATCTTGCTGCCGACCGCCGCCCGGATAGCCGGATTGACGATCGCGCGGCGCTGGTTGTGCCGGTCGTAGTTGCACTGTGGCAGGATCGTCCCGACCGCAACCTTTGCGCCCGTTGCCTTCCAGCCAGCGACATAGGCCCACAGCGCGTCCAACCATGCCTGCGGGGTGTCGTAACTGCCGTCCCCAAGGTCGTTCGCCCCGATGAAGATCGTGACGACGGCGGGCCGCAGGGCCTTGTCAGCCGCAAAGCGCTGAACGAGGCCGTTGCCTCCCGCCGTATCGCTGATGCGCGACCCGCCGACAGCCTTGCCCGCAATGGACAGGCCGGGGCGCAGGCCTTTGGCAATGCCGACATAGCTGCCACCCCAATCGATCGAGATGCTGTCTCCCTCGGCGAGGATACCGGCCAGCGCGGCCGGGGCTGGCGCAGGAGACGGCGTTGGCGTTGGCACCGGGGTCGGACTCGGTGCCGGTGCGGGCGAGAGGGCGGCGATCTGAGCCCGCCGCGCCGCCTCCGCCGCGTTTGCGACGCCGGCTGCCTTGCGGAAGCAATCGGCGGCCGTGCCGAGCTTGGCGGCGTTCTTCGCGTCCGCCTTGGCGATGGCGGTCGAACCGCATCCGCTGATCGTCTGCGTTGTCGCGGACGAGGTCACGCAGGCGGCCAGGAGGGCGAATGCCCCGAACATGAACTTGCGCATGGTCATCTCCCTCACTGCGATTTCTCATAGGCGGCGGCGATGATCCCGCCGTACCCGCCACCGTTCGTGAAGCCGATCGGACCCGAGGTCGTGCGCGACAGGACATAGACCGAGCCACTCCGGCCGACGACCGTGGTGCCGGCGTTGAACGTCGGATTGTCGAAACCAGCGACCGCAAAGCCGACGATCACGCCATTGGCCGGGCAGGTGATCGACGCTGTCGTAGCGCCGCCACCATTGACGTAGTTCCACCCCACCTCCTGCGCCGGGCTGGCAGGCGAACGCTTGGTGCCGTTCAGCACGGCCATGGCGATCGCGAAGTCGATGCCATAGGCGGCGCCGACGAAGAAACGACCGGCGAGGATGACTTCGAAATGCGCCGCGAACATCACCAGCGCCGCGCCGACGATCGCCAGCACCTTGGCGATCACCAGCGGCGTGACGCGGCCCCAGCGGTCGGCCATCCAGCCGCCGATCGGGTTGAACGCGATCTAGACCCACGAGGCGAACGACGTCAGCAGCGCCACCTGCGCGGCGGTGAGATGCAGGTCGCGCGTCATCGGCCCGAGGCCGGCGCTCAGCGCGGAGTTGGAGAACGCATCGAGGAACAGCCCGCCGAGCGCGAGCCACCAGACGATGCCGGCGCGACCGCTGATCCCCGTCTGCGCATCGATATACGCAATGACGTCATCGATGCCGCGGAGCTGGATGGGCTTGGATGAAGTGAATGTGGAGCCTTGCATGGACGACCTTCCCCCAGATGTCATCTGTAAGAAGGTCTTTTGCGATGAAGGCACAGCAAGCGACTATCTTACAGATAGTCTTCAATCTTGCTTCTGTGTGATCACACTAGGCAGAAAGGCCGGGGTATGTCAACGCCCCGAGAAAATCCTTCCAAAATCGCGCTCATCCAGCGGTGCGGCGCGCATGTGCGCGATCGACGCTATCTGGCCGCTGCATCCTTGCTGCGGGCCACCACCTCCAGATACGCCTTCTGCAGCCGCTCGCCGACGGTCGGGCCGCTCTTCCTGCGCTTGATGCCGAGATGGGTCTCGCGCAGCTCGTCCATCATTTCGGCCCACATCTTCGGACCACCGTCGCGCAGCAGTTGCGCGCGGATGCCGAGTTCCTCGGTGACCGGAAGATACTTCACCCCCCACGCCGCCATCTGCGCGATCACGGGCAGCAGCTCGATGCCCTGCTCGGTCAGGCTGTAGACACCCTTCTGCTTGTGCGTGGGATCGTCGGCGCGGGTGAGGATGCCCGCCTCCAGCAGCGTCTTCAGCCGGTCGGCGAGAATGTTGGATGAGATGCCCTCCTCCGAATGCGTCAGCAGCTCGCGG